>Ga0351892_10120_pt1 | contig 31098 bp, 30 predicted proteins | sample TotcelFGM3001K14_FD_206763 | JGI IMG/M metagenome (GOLD analysis project Ga0351892, IMG submission 206763) | Enriched cells from coal bed in the Powder River Basin, Montana, United States - Total cells FGM rep3 HSBNCT.FGM.300.1.K14 ... | reverse complement strand
CTTCCCCTAAGGCCTCAACAGCCCCTTTGAGATCTCCGGCCTGCTCCTTGATGACCGCCAGGTTTTTGAAGCTTTTAATATAAAATGGATTGAGCTCAATAGCGTGGGCAATTAATTGCCCGGCCTCGGGGAATTTCCCGGCCCCCAGATAGCATTCGCCCAGAAGGTTCAACACCTTGGCCTGTTTGATATAAGGGGCCCGGCAGAGCTCCAGGGCTTCAGTGATGGCCGCATCATATTTTCCAGCCTTTTGATGAGCTAAGGCTTGACGATATTTCTGCTCCCCCTCCGAGGGATGGTGTTTTCTCTGGATAATCTCCACCAACCGATCTTCCAGAGTGAGTATTTCAATCGGCTTGACGAGATAATCGTTCACTTCTCCCTCGGCGACGAGGGCAACAATTTCTTGGGTAGATTCTCCCGTAATCATTAAAAAGGGCAGGTCCTGATATTCCTCCGACTCGCGCACGAAATTAAGAAACTCCATACCGTTCATACGGGGCATATTAATATCACAAATAATGAAATCACAATGCATCTGCGATAATTTATTTACCGCCTCTTTCCCATCAACCGCGCTCTCGACCTTATTTTTAACCCCCAGCACATTCGCCAGCATGCTACAGATTAACCGACGCATAGGGGACCAGTCCTCTACTACCAGAAATGTAAGTTGGCGAATAATTCCCAGATATTTTTTCTTGTTGCTCATCACAGTCCTTGGTAACCTGCATACTGCCAATGATTTTTAACAATGCCAAACAACCCAAGGGCAAGGTAGGTTATGAGGACATCAGGCCTTGCCAGTAAAGTTTGATCTCCGGGGTTTTCTGCATGAAGATTTTCCAAACTGCTTCCATGTCTTTCGAGGTAAGGTTGAGCTGGCCGACTATTGCGGTATTCAACAAACAGGGCTCTGCCGTCATGAATTTGAAGCCGGCCAGATTGGCCAGGTTATCCGCCAGACAGATAATAGCCTCATTGAGGAAATGGGGGGAGGTTCTCTGGGGATGATGGTGGTGGCGGATGGGGCCGATTATGTCTGGAGGTAGGCCCCAGGCTTCTCCAACCCAGCCTCCTAACTCGGAATGATATAAACCATACGCCGCTTCCGCGTCCGGCCACAGAAATCCATATTTTTCTTTGAGGGCAAGAATGCCCTGCAAATCCTCCAAAAAATGAGTGTAAAAAAGTACTTTGCCTAGATCATGCATTAGCCCGGCAACATAAGACAGGTCCGGGTTGATCCCATGAAAGTGTTTACTCAGTATATGCGCGGCCTTGGCAGTGGCTAGAGCATGTAGCCATAATTGGGAAAAATCAAGTCCAGGCAAGGTAGCCTTGGGCTTTAAATTAATAATTAATGATACCTTGAGGGCTAGTTGCCGCACTTCTTGTAAGCCTAAGGCGATTACGGCCCGCTGGATGGTAGTAATTTTTTGGCTGAAGCCGTAAAAAGCAGAATTTGCCGCCGCGAGTATCTTGGCGCTCAGAGATTGGTCGTTCTTAATAACTTCTTCTAACTGCGCCGCGGTGCTATGTGGTTTATTTATCAAAGTAAATAAGTGCTGCACGACCGCCGGTAAGGTGGGAATTTCCCTAATGCGCCTGGCTAGTTGTTCTCGCTGGACCCGCCCGTTCTGATCTATCTTGTTTATGTCTCCCATTGCCCCATCCTTCATTCCATTGCCTGGAACATCAACTCGTACTCTGCCAATAGTTTCTCATATTCCAATTTGATTGCGGCGTTTTGTTGGTTAGCTTGTTGCAATTTTTCCCGTAACAGGGCTAACGTCTTTTTGAGAAGGGCATTTTCTTCCGCAAAACCTTTATAAGTCGAGGCAACTTCCCATTGACTCTGCAAGGTCTGATATTGTTTTATTAAGTTCTTGAGATTATTCTCGGACTCACTCAGTTTCTTCTGGAGTGTTTGTTTTATCTTCTGTTCTTCTTTGAGAAAGGTATTCTCCTGGCGTAGTTTTTTGATCTCTTCTTGCGGCTGTGGGTCGGTCTTACCAATGTCTTCCGTAATCAGTTGGCGTAGTAGGGTAAATTCCTTTTTTTCCAAAAGACCAAGCATTTCTTGGCGTTGGAAATTAGTTTCTGACCGCCATTCTCTGAGTTGGTCCTCCAAGTGTCGCGAGCGTGCTTCTAATACCGTTAAGATATGCGAAGTTAATTCCTTGGGAACTGTTTTATCGTTCTTAATAACCAGGGAGACATCGTGTTTGAGTTCGCTTAAAGAGGCAATCGTTTGTTCCTGTTTGGCTTCATATTGACGCCAGGTGCCTTGTTGGAAAAAGTTAGTGAACATCCGGTTCTGCTCCTGTAAGCGAAGATTATTCTCCTTTAATGAATCAATGGATTTTTCTTGTCGTTTTACTAGTTGGCGTAGTTCGCCATCCTGGGGAGGCAATTTATTCTCGGCGAGCTCAGAGAATGCCGCAACCCCTTCCTCTGTTTGTAGGTCCCGGGTAAGAGCCGAAAGTCGGTCAATTTCTGTCTGTTTTTGCAGTAATTCTTTTTCCTGCTGTTTTAATTTTCCCTGCAACTCCTCTTTTTGACGTTGCAGGTTTTCCAGCATCTTGAGAATCCCACCCTTGATACTTTTTGAACGTTTTTTAATGCCTGACAGATAATCAGACGATAATCCACTAAGATCGCCTTTTTCTATACCCTCCACCAGAGGGGTAAGGTCCTGACCGAACGCATCCATTTCCTGGGCTATTTGTTCCTGTTGACGTCCTTGCTGCAGGTAAGCTCCTTGGTGAATAAAGTTGTTGAGTAGATCGGCTCTTTCTTTAAGTTGTTGGTTGACTTTAGTCAAATAGGCATTGACTTGATGTTGGTTTTGATAGGCCTGCAATAATCGGTTATGTGTTTCCTTAAATTTTATAAGATCGAACCCCGCCTCTTTAGAACTTACCGGTTCCTTGGGGTTTGATCTCAAGAACCGTGGTAGCCTAATTCCTTTCAGGAAATTTAATCCCAGAACCAATAAAATTATTCCTTCCGGATCTATTTTAAAGTCCATGTCGACTCTATCCTTTACAGGAAGAAGATGGTTGATCTTCAGTGATTGATTTACTCAATTCTTGTAAGCGAGCTCGATGCAACTTGATTGACTCTTCAGCCTTCTTGCGGGCGGTGATGTCACGGCAGGAATATAAAATACCTGTGGTGGCCCCATTTTCATCGCTAACCGGTGTCCTCACCACCTGAAACCACTTCTGCTCTAAAGCCCCGGTGATATATTCCTCCGTTACCTGAGGCGTCCCGCTGTCCAGAATGGTGATATCTGCTTGCTGGTAGGTTTTGGCCTCGTCAGGAGGGAAAAGATCATAATCAGTCTTACCGATTATTTGTTCCGGAGATTGGTTAAGAAAGCGGCAGAAAGCTTGATTAATCGCTAGATAAGTCAAAGTACTATCTTTAAGGACGATCAAATCAGGTATGACCGAAAAAATTGTCTGTAACAGTTTGTTCAGCTGAGATATCTCCGCAGTGCGTTCCTCCACGCGCCGTTCCAGTTCATCGTGGGCTTTTTGCAAGGCTTCTTCGGCTTCTTGGAGACGGGTGATATCGAAAAATATGCCGCTGATATATTCTATCCTGCCTGCCTGATTACAGATTATCTGGGACCTTTCCTGGACCCAGACAAGTCTGCCTGCCTTAGTTCTTATTCGGTATTTCCTAGCATACTGTTTATCCTTTTTAAGGGCCTGTTTTAAAATTTCTTTTATTTGAGGCAGGTCTTCCGGCAAGATAATCTCCGACCATTTTATCCGTCCGGAAGTGAATTCCTCGGCGCGATAACCGATTAATTCTTCAATGCCGGGATCAATAAAATCCAGCGTCCAATCAGCTTTGGCCTGAAAGATGGTCCCGGGAATATTATCAACCATGCGCCGGTATTTTTCTTCGCTCTGCCGCAGATCCTGTAAGAAGGCTTTTTCCCTGTCGAGGCGCTGAATTTTGGCTTGCAGTTCCGCCATATCGAATGGTTTGGCTATGAAATCCACCGCTCCGGCGGTAATAATATCGCTGTAGGAATATTCTCCGGCATGACCGGTCATAATAATAAATTCGATCCGAGGTTTTTGTTCTCGTACCTCTCGCATCAATTCCAGGCCATCTTTATCCGGCATTTTGATGTCTGAGATAACCAGGTCAAACGAGTTGAGGCGCAACTTGTCCAGAGCTTCAAAGGCATTGGCAGCAGTTTCACTCAGGTAGCCTAAGGTTTGGAGAAAATTTTGCACTAAAGTTCCGTATACCTGTTCATCGTCTACCACTAAAATTCGCTGGATAATAGCATGGGACATGTTAATTCTCCTGCTGCGATTCCGGAGTTTCGCCGGTATGTTATCGTCGTCACGGGTTCGCCGGGGAAGAAGGATATATATCTATATCGGTAAAAATGATCAATAGCTTAAAATAGTTATGGAACTAATGAACGCCCCGGATGTTCTTCATACATCCGGCGGATTTTTTCCCATCAAAGCACTAGCCGCCGGTAGATAGATATTAAAGCTCGCGCCCCTTTCCACCTCCGAGGCGACGGTGATATAGCCGCCGTGCTTTTTGATAAAGGCATAGGCCAGCGTCAAGCCCAGGCCCAAGCCTTTTTGGGAAAATATGCCTTTGGTGGAAAAATAGGGATCAAAAATTCTACTTAAGTTTTCTGCCGAAATCCCGCCTCCTTGATCCATGATGGTTATCTTAACAAACGGCCCGGCCGGTATGTTAGGTTCAGAAGTAGAATTTTCTGACCCCAGCCGGACATTGGCCGCCGCGACTTTGATTGTTCCCCCGGAGGGCATGGCTTCTTTGGCATTAAGAGCGATATTGCTTATAGCCTGACTTATCTGGCCGGCATCCCCCTGAACCGGCCACAGGTCATCAGGTAAGGCGTATTCGGCGGCTAGATCGACATCGCTCAGGGCCTGGGAAACAGCATTCCGGATAATGGTCGGAAGGGAGAGCGAGCTGGTCATAGGGGCGCCGGCGGTGGAAAAAACGATAAATTTTTTGGTTAGATCGGTGGCGTGCCTAATGGCGCGTTCGGCCTCTTGCAGCGGGGGGAGCGCGGCATTACCTGGTTCGAGGGCCATCCGGGCCAAACTGATGCTTCCTAACATCACCCCGAAAAGATTATTAAAATCATGGGCGATACCCCCGGCCAGGATAGCCGCGGCCTCCAGTTTTTTGGCCTTGAGAAGTTCATCCTCCAACCTTTGCTTTTCGGAGATATCTTCAATAACTTCGATAAAGCCTCGGAGATTGCCCTCCTCAGCGTAGTACGGAAAGGCGTGCAGGTAGGCGGGAAATTTGGTGTTATTCTCTCTAACGCCGGAACTTGTGCAGGCGCAAGGTTGACCGGTGGCCATGGCCTTGACGCCCGGGCAATCCTGACACACCTCATTCTGGGTTTTAAACACCCGAAAGCATTCCTGGCCGATAATCTCGGTTAAAGGTTTATGGTAGATTTTTTCTATACCTTGATTAGCCAAAATAATTGTATAGTTGGAGTCTATCAGGACGATGCCGAAGTCAACATTTTCTACCAAGGTCCGGTAGCGCCCCTCGCTGACGCTTAACTCCTTTTGCATCTTGGCCTGTTCTTTCAAGCTCTGGTCCAGGCGTCTTGATCCCCAGACAATACCGACCAATCCCAGAAACCAGATCAGGCCGTGACTCAACCAGATCAGATTTTTTGTCTGGCCTTTAGCTGCCTGGAGGGGGGACAGGGGAATGGATAAACTCACCCCGCCGCGGATTTCGCCCTCTTTATATCCCTGCCCGGCATGGCATTTCAGGCAACCCTTTTCCACCTGAAAGGGCCGCATTAAACGCAGATAGGGTTCCCCTTTGAGTTCGGCAATGCCGGAGAACTCCATTTTCCCTTGTTCAAAGGCCTTTAAAGCCTCGGTCTCCCAGGCATCAGGGGCATTCTCCGGTCGCAGGGGGTTCAGACTGGTAACGTGTCCTTGAATACCATATTCCTTTTGACCCAACTCATGGACCTGTCTGTTCATATAAGCGGGATTTACCAGAGTTAAGGACCGGCCGGAGGGAGTAACCAGATCTCGCTCTGGAATATGAGCCAGGTAGGGGCTAGGGGGAGTTTGTGAGGTGACCGGCACATAGACCCCGCCATGGCTGCTGGCCCAATGACGGTAGAGGATTTCTTTTTCATAATTGGTTCTGGCGTTCATCAGGGCAATATCATAGATTTCCCGTTTATTCTGCTCCAAATTCCAAAGAAGAGAAGCGCCATTGGTTAGGGTCCAGACAAGCATCAACAACCCTACATACAACTTTATCCGGACCGTCGGGAGGGAATTTTCAGGAAATTTGTTCATCGGGTTCGCCTTTGCCACTGTCCAGTACTTGCCGAACCTGGGTTGCCAACTCGTCAATGGCCAGAGGCTTCATGAGCATAGCCCGGAGGCCTATCTCCCGGGCTTTTTCCCGCGTCAGGACCTCGCTGAAGCCGGTGCAAAGGATTATCGGAATATCCGGGCGCAGACGGAGCAGCTCTTGGGCCAGCCTGGCGCCGGTCATATTAGGCATGGTCTGATCGGTAATGACCAGGTCATATTTATCCGGTCCGGCCTGAAAAGCTTTTAGGGCTTCCAGGCTACAAGTACGGCTTTTCACCCGGTAGCCCAAATTTTCCAGCATCTGCTGGATCATAGTGACTAGTACAGGCTCATCATCCACAAGAAGGATTTGTTCTTGTCCCCGGGGAGGTGGAGGTCGACTGGCGATGAGGGGGGCGGGGGCTGGCTGAAATTCAATCCTGGGGAAAAATATATTGAAGGTGCTGCCCTTCCCGGGTTCGCTAGCAACGGTGATAGTCCCCTGGAGACTTTTGACAATGCCATATACTACTGATAGACCCAGGCCGGTCCCTTCCCCTATTCCTTATAGTGGTGAAAAACGGATCAAAAATCATCCTTAAGACTTCTGGGGGCATGCCCTGCCCAGTGTCGCTAACCGACAGTTTTATATATGGTCCCGGTAAGGTGTCCGGATCCGGAACTGACTCGTCAAAATCGACATCGCTCAAACTGATTTCCAATATCCCCCCTTCCTCGCGCATGGCATGACCGGCATTGGTACAAAGATTCATCAAAATTTGATGAACCTGCGTTGGATTGGCCAGTGTAGTACTCTCACTTTTGATACTGGCGTGAATCTTTATAGTGGTCGGCAACGAGGCCCGCAACATCTTGAGAACTTCTTTGATCAGCAGATTGATATTAAGCGGTATTCGTTCATGCTCCGTATGGCGGCTGAAGGCCAAAATCTGCTTGACCAATTCCTTGGCCCGTTTCCCGGCCTGCTGGATCTCTTGGATGTCCTCTTTGATGGGAACAACTTCCTGCACTTTAAGCAGCGCCATCTCGGCATAACCCAAGATAATTCCCAGGATATTGTTAAAGTCATGGGCAATACCGCCGGCTAACGTCCCGATGGCCTCCATCTTCTGAGCCTGGGCCAGTTGGGCTTCCAGCTTAATTTTTTCATCTACAGCCTGTTGCCGCGTTCCTACTTCCCTCTTTAGATTCTCCATGGAAGTATAGGATTCCTGTAATTTCCCCGCCATCTCATTAATTAAGCGTGCTAACTCCGTGAGTTCGTCGTTGCCGCTTAAGCTAAACCGGTAATGCAGATTGCCGCTCCCCAGAATCTTGGTCCCTTCAGAAAGTTTTTGCAGCTGTTGCCGCAATATTCTGTTGATTGTGGCAGAGCTGCCAATAGTACAAACGCCCAGCAAAGCAATAAAGATGCACAAAAACAGAATGGCTTGTTCATTGGCCGCGGTCTCAGTTTTTTGGGCTGCTTCAGACAATCGGTTGCTACCCTCTTTTAAAGCATAGGTCTTCAGGGCTAGCTGACCGACCAGCCTTTCCTCCCATTCCAAAGAATTATTTTTATCCTGGGCATCGGTTTTATCCCTTTGACGAGTCTCGACGATTTTGGCGAAAAGGGAGACAACCCCTGGAACATATTTCTGCATTTCAGCTAATAATTGCCGCTCCCGGGGCTGGGTAAAGCTTGCCGCCGCTAACTGCAATAACTCCTGTAGGTTGTTAGTTTTCGCTTGATATTGTATTCGGGCCCGTAACGCCTGATGATGCAGCAAATAGTCGTCCCTAAGGATAATCAGCTCAAAGATAGTTTGCCTTATCTCCTGAGTCAAAGTTTCTTTTTTGTTTGCTTGAGCCACTTCCCCCCATGAATAGACCAGGGACAAAATAGTCAACAAGAGCATGGCCACTGAGAGGTAAGAGCTCCAGCTGAGGATCTTCCTGATTTGCATCCTTTAGTCTCCTAGCGGATAATTCTGACCGTCTCAGGCCTGACGGCTTGCAGGCCGTCGAAATAAATAAAATCAAGATAGTTATGTATTTCAATGCCCTTGGTCAACCCGTACTTTTGGGCCCATCTGGTTTGGTCCTCCAGGCTGGTAAGCAGTGACTGATCTAACGTCACCTTGAAAGTTAAACCGTCCCAGATGTCGTCGATAATGGCCGGTTCTGTTTGGGTTGCTTCAGCTATAACTTTCTTGGCTTCCTCAGGGTGCTGCATGACAAATTCCTCAGCCTTAATGAGAGCCTTAAGAACTTTTTTGATCACTTTGGGATTCTGCTTCGCGAATTCATAGGTTACGACAAAACAGAATAGTGTAGTACTAATATCCTCTTCAAGGAAGACAACTCCCTTATCTCCTAATTCCTTTTGCAGTTGCTTCAGTAAAGGATTCCAGATTGAAACTGCATCGACCCTGCCGTGCCTGAGAGCCTCGAGCATTTCCTCGGGATTTACATCAATGATCTTGACTTCTTGCCGGTTTATCCCATGCATAAGAAAAAATGAATCCATAAAGAAATCGGCGGCGGTGCCTAAAGTTACCCCGATTTTTTTCCCTTTCAGGTCGGAGGGCTTGATAATTCCCAGGTCTCGTCTGGCAACAATGCCTTCATCTTGGGTTGAGGTCTGGATCTCGGCAATCAGATAGATTTTCTTACCATTGGTAATAGCAAACATTATGGGAGTATCTGCCGCTGTCGCAAAATCCGCCTTCCCCTCCAGTAAATCATCCAGCGCCGCTTTTCCAGTGGTTTTGATCTGCGCCGTTACTTTTAGTCCCGCCTCCGCAAAATAACCATTCTTCAAAGCAATATGGGTGAGCACCCCACTGGTCGAGAGCGGGTACGCCAAGGTGATTTCTGCAACCGACCCCTTCGCTTCCTGAGATTTCTGTTGGCAACCCGTAATTGCCAGCACCAAGGCCAGAAGATAAATCCCCCTGGAAATGCCTTTAGTCCTAAAAAATAAATTATGATGTAGTCCCATGGCGTTATCCTTATGGAAACGTTGGTTGAGAGTTACGAAAATATTTGCGAAACAACCAGTCCGGGGATGAGCAACTAGACGGGAGATAACTATCCCTCCCAGCTCCAAAATGGCTTTGACAACCTAATATTCCGGGGATTAATCTCAAGAAAAAATATTTATTATCAATATTAATATCGTAATTAACATCTTTTAACTTAAGGTATTTCTGGAAAAAATTTAGCGGGGCAAGAAGCACGATTTAAGTGATCAAGTTGAATCCTTAGTTCAAGAGCCAGTCAATATCTGAATTATTTTTTTGAGGCATTACATAGAAAAGCAAATTATGCGCCAGGCAAAAGATTGCTCCCTAAGGCATAATATAGAGGATTGTTTTGCCTCGCAGACGAATCGGCTGCAAGGGCCCGAAAGATGAAAATTAATAGCTTAGACATCGGTCACAGATAGCCCCAGAGTTTTTTCACCGCTTACGGCTCACTGCTTACGGCTCAGGATTTTCTTACAAGACTTTTGACAAATTCAGCCGAATTTTGCAAAAAAACCTTTGACAGAACAGGGGAAAAAAGGTAATAATCCAAATTGACTTTGCGGATTTCTTCACATAGTCAGAAATAGTTGTTTTAACAAAAAGTTACACGAGGTGACCAGAGAGATGATCGAGCTTGATTGGACCGTGTTTCTACAAATCACCAATTACCTAGTCCTGGTCTTCCTCTTGAACATGGTATTGTTCCGACCGATTCGAGGAGCGATCAAGGCGCGGCAGGCGAAGATGGGGGCCTTTGAGACCGACATCGCCTCGCTCGGGGAAAAGAATTCCGAGCTCCAAAACAGCATCCAGACCGAGGTCTTGGCGGCAAAAAAGAGTGGGATCGGAAAACGCGACATGCTCAAGCAGGAAGGCAGCACCATGGAAGCCACCCTCATAGATAGCACCAAGAAGGACCTTGAGGGTGAATGGAGCCGCACGGAGCAAAAGATCAAAGAAGACATGGCCGCAGCCCGGCAGGCCCTACAACCTCAGGCCCAAGTATTTGCTTCCGAATTGGCTACCAAGATTATGGGGAGGGAGATGGCATGAGGACAGGTACTGGTATGGGGATTAATCCGGGCATTACCGGGTTGGCAGTCTTAACCGCCGGGTTGGTTATGGGCGCCGCAGCCTGGGCTAGCGAAGCGGGGGGGCATGGCGGTATCACCCCGGCCAAGATTGAGGACTTTATCTACCGGACTATGAATTTTGCCGTTTTTGCCGGCGTCTTATACTACCTCTTGGCCAAGCCCATCAAAAATTTCTTTGCCGGTCGCCGGCAAGAAATCGCCCAGAGTTTGGCAGACCTGGAAAAGCAAAAGGTTCAGGCCCAGAAGGCCCTGCGGGCCGCCAAGGCTCAGTTAGCCGCGGTGGCTGACGAACGGGACCAGATTATTCAACAATTTATTGTTGAAGGCGAAGCCGAAAAGGCCAAAATCATCCAACGCGCTGAAATGGCGGCCGAGCGGTTGAAAGAATTGGCCGCGATGACCATCACTCAAGAGACCAAAAAAGCGGCAGCAGAACTGAAAAGGGAAATTGTCGAAACGGCCGTCCAGCTTTCCGAAGATCTGATCAAAGAGAAAATCATGGCCGACGATCAACAGCGGTTGGTCGATGACTACTTGACAAAGGTGGTGTCAGTCCATTGATAAATCTTACTATTGCGCGACGTTATGCCAAGGCCTTGCTAACCATTGGCAAGGAAGACGGCCGGTATAAGGAATATGGGGAGGAGCTGAATGGCTTTGCCTACCTGCTGGAAAGGGAGGCGGAATTGAAGAATGCCATCAGTAATCCGATGTATCCAGGTGATAACCGTAAGAATGTCCTTCATAAAATCCTGGAAATGACTAATCTCTCCCCGATAGTCACAAACTTTCTTAATCTCCTTTTCGACAAGCAAAGGATCGACGGCGTCCTGGAAATTGCCCAGGTCTACTCCCAATTGGTAGATAAGCTGGAAAACATCAGCCGCGCCAAGGTAAAAACTGCCTTCCCCCTGGACGACGAAACCGTCAATCGTATCCGCCAGTCCTTGGAACAGATAACTGGGGGTACGGTAGTCATGGATGTAGCCGAAGATAAATCCATCCTCGGCGGTATTGTAGCACAGGTGGGGGACTTAATCCTGGACGGCAGCGTGCGCACCCAGCTCCAGAGTTTAAGAGAAACTTTGATAAGAGGTGAGGTTGGTTAAATGGAAATTAGAGCAGAAGAAATCAGTCAGATTATCAGGACCCAGATCAAGGACTACGAAAAAAAGGTAGAGGTTGCCGAGACCGGCACCGTGCTGTCCGTCGGTGACGGTATTGCCCGCGTTTCTGGGGTAGAAAAATGCATGGCCATGGAACTGCTGGAATTCCCCGGCGGCATCTTTGGCATCGCCTTGAACCTGGAAGAAGATAATGTCGGATGCGCCATCTTGGGTGAAGTTACTCATATTAAAGAAGGCGACATCGTTAAACGTACCGGCCGTATCGCGGAAGTTCCCGTAGGTGACGCGGTTGTCGGCCGCGTTCTCGATCCCGTCGGCAACCCCATTGACGGCAAGGGTCCGGTTGATGCCAAGGAGTTCCGCCGCATCGAATTAAAGGCCCCCGGTGTTATCGAGCGCCAACCGGTGACCGAGCCCATGTATACCGGCTATAAGGCCATCGACGCCATGACTCCGGTCGGCCGGGGACAGCGCGAACTGGTCATTGGTGACCGCCAGATCGGCAAAACCGCCCTTTGCGTTGATGCCATTATCAACCAGAAAGATTCTGGCGTTATCTGCATCTATGTCGCCATCGGTCAGAAAAAATCCACTGTCGCCCAAGTGGTGGATGCCCTGGAACGTCACGGCGCCATGAAGCATACCATCGTCATCTCGGCGACCGCCAGTGAACCGGCTCCCTTACAGTATGTCGCCGCCTTCGCCGGTTGCACCATGGGAGAGTATTACCGGGATTCCGCCCGTCATTCTCTGATCATCTATGATGACCTTTCCAAACAGGCCGTGGCTTATCGGCAGATTTCCCTGCTGCTCCGCCGCCCGCCCGGTCGTGAAGCCTTCCCCGGCGATATCTTTTATAACCATTCCCGGCTGCTGGAACGGTCCGCTAAATTAAATATTTCTTTAGGCGGCGGTTCCTTGACCGCCCTGCCGATCATTGAAACCCAGGCCGGTGACGTTTCCGCCTACATCCCCACCAACGTTATTTCCATTACTGATGGTCAGGTCTATTTAGAGCCGGGTCTTTTCTTCGCCGGTGTCCGTCCCGCCATCAACGTTGGTCTGTCGGTTTCTCGAGTCGGCGGCGCCGCTCAATGTAAGGCCATGAAACAGGTGGCCGGATCGCTGCGTCTTGATTTGGCCCAATATCGTGAACTGGCTGCCTTCGCTCAGTTCGGCTCCGAATTGGACAAATCCACCCAGGCTCAGCTCAACCGCGGGATCAGATTGGTGGAAATCCTGAAGCAGCCCCAATATGAGCCACTATCGATGGAAAAAGAGATCACTATCTTATACGCCGGAACTCGGGGGCATTTAGATGAATTTCCGGTAGAAGCTCTGGCCGATTATGAAAAACAGCTCTACGACTTTATCGGCAGCAAACATCCCGATATTTTCAGCGGGATCAAAGAGAAAAAGGAAATTGACGCCGAGCTGGACGAAAAGATGAAAGCAGCCTTTGCGGAATTCAAGACCGTATTCCAAGCCAGCCAGGCCGCCTGATGACCGGCGCTACCGGAAATCAAGGAGGATAAACTAACGCCATGGCAACGCTACGAGATATTAAAAATAAGATTGGCGCGGTCAAGAAGACGCAACAAATAACCAAGGCCATGAACATGGTCTCGGCTTCCAAACTTCGGGGCGCCCAGACCAGGATGGAGCGGTTCCGGCCTTATGCCGGGGCTTTCCAACAGATGCTCACCAGCATCGCTAGCAGGGTGGAGCCTGAGGCTCATCCCTTTTTCCTGCCCAACCCCGAGGTCAAAAAGATTGAACTGGTTCTCTTTACGGCGGACCGCGGTCTGTGCGGCAGCTTTAACATGAACTTGATTAATAACGCGGTGAAGTTCATTCGCGCCAAAGAAGCGGAAGGTTTTGAGGTTTCCCTCACTACCGTAGGGCGCAAAGGTCGGGATTTTTTCCGCCGGCGCAAGGCCAATATTCGGGAGTTTTATGTCGATATCTGGAATAATTTCGATTTTTCCAACGCCCAGGTAGTAGCCCGGGATGTTGTGACTCCCTTTACCACTGGCGAAGTCAGCGAAGTATATTTACTTTACTCCAAATTTATCAATATGGGGGTTCAGCGCCCCGCCATCGTTCCTTTGCTGCCCATTATCCCGGAGGTATCGGGTGAGGTGGAAGGAGCCGCGGCGGAGTATATCACCGAACCGGCCGAAGCCCAGTTCCTGGAGTACCTATTACCTCGGTATATCAACGTTATGGTGTATCACGGGTTCTTAGAGAATTCCACCAGTGAGCATGCAGCCCGCATGACCGCGATGGACAACGCCAGCAGGAACTGTAAAGACTTTATACAACAACTTACCCTGGTAATGAATAAAGCCCGTCAGGCAACCATCACCAAGGAATTAATGGATATTATCGGTGGGGCCGAAGCCCTTAAAGGCTAGCCCAAAATTTTAGGAGGACCATAAAGACTATGAGTATCGGAAAAATCGCCCGAGTCATTGGACCGGTAGTCGACGTGGAGTTTGAGGAAGGACAGCTTCCTAATATCCTGGATGCCTTGTTGATCTCCAACCCGGCTATCGATGAGGCAGAGGATAATTTGGTGGTGGAAGTAGCACAGCACTTAGGCAATAACGTGGTGCGCACCATCGCAATGGATACTACTGACGGGTTAGTACGAGGTATGCCGGTTAAAGATACCGGTAAGCCAATTTCCGTGCCGGTGGGCCATGAGGCCTTGGGACGGGTATTGAACGTGGTTGGCAAACCGGTGGACGGCTTAGGTCCGGTGAATGCCAAGACTTACTACGCCATCCATCGTCCGGCCCCCGCCTTTGTAGATCAGGATACTTCTGTTAAGGTTTTGGAAACCGGTGTTAAGGTTATCGATTTGCTGGTCCCGTTTCCCCGTGGTGGTAAGATGGGGATGTTCGGCGGCGCCGGTGTCGGCAAGACCGTTATCATGATGGAGATGGTCCATAATATCGCCATGCATCATGGTGGTATTTCGGTGTTCGCCGGCGTGGGCGAGCGTACCCGTGAGGGTAACGATCTCTATCTGGAAATGAAACATTCCGGCGTTTTACCCAAAGCGGCGTTGATTTATGGCCAGATGACCGAACCGCCGGGAGCCCGGGCCCGAGTCGCCCTGACCGGACTGACTGCGGCAGAGTATTTCCGGGACGAAGAAGGCCAGGACGTGCTCTTGTTCGTGGATAACATCTTCCGTTTTACCCAGGCAGGTTCCGAAGTTTCGGCTCTCTTAGGCCGGATGCCTTCCGCCGTCGGTTATCAGCCTACCTTGGGAACTGACTTAGGTGAACTACAGGAACGCATCACCTCCACCAAAAAGGGCTCCATTACTTCAGTGCAGTGTGTCTACGTGCCGGCGGATGACTTAACCGACCCGGCCCCGGCCACTACCTTTGCCCATTTGGATGGAACCGTCGTTCTTTCCCGTCAGATTGCCGAGCTGGGTATTTATCCCGCGGTGGATCCTTTGGATTCAACCTCGCGTATTCTTGATCCTAACGTTCTGGGTTCAGAACATTATCAGGTATCCCGGAATGTGCAGATGATCCTCCAGAAGTATAAAGAACTGCAGGACATCATCGCTATCCTGGGTATTGATGAACTCTCCGACGAAGATAAGATTACCGTGGGCCGGGCCCGGAAGATTCAGCGATTCCTGTCTCAGCCCTTCTTCGTCGCTGCTACCTTTACCGGTATGGAAGGAAAATTTGTCACCGTGCCCGAAACCGTGCGCGGTTTTAAAGAGATTATCGAAGGTAAACATGACGACCTCCCAGAACAGGCCTTCTATATGGTAGGCGGCATTGAAGAGGCGGTAGCCAAGGCCGAACGTTTGGCCTCCATGGGCTAAGCCCTCTAATGAAAGGGGGAAAACATGTCAGAAAATAGACTGTTGTTAGAAGTCGTCACCCCTGACCGACTGGTTGTCTCCGAAGAGGTGGATATTGTCGTCGCCCCCGGAGTCGAAGGACAGTTCGGCGTGTTGGTGAATCATATTCCCTTCCTTTCCGCCTTGGAAGTTGGGGAGATGTACTATAAAAAGGGTGGTCAAACCGAATTCATTTTTATCAGCGGTGGTTTTGCTGAGGTCACAGGGAAAAAGGTGACTATTTTGGCAGACTCCGCCGAGCGTGGTAAGGAAATCGACATCGAGCGAGCCAAGCGCGCCAAAGAGCGAGCCGAAAAAAGGCTTGCCATGGGTAAGATTGCTGATTTCGATTGGGTCAGGGCAGAAGCCGCTCTGCGCCGGTCCCTTACCAGGATGAAGATCGCTACCCGCTAATCTATACCTTAAAACTTTAGCAAAATAAAAAGGCAAGTCCCTTACGACTTGCCTTTTTATTTTATAATATGTGAAAATAAGAATATCCTTTTTAGTTTTTCCAATATGTTTTGCTGATAATTTAACTTACGAAAAAGGAGGATAATAAAGTGGAAATAAAAAATACTGGTATCTTACGATTTGTGTCACAGGCTTTGTGCGCTGCTCTATTGTTTATGGGCTGCGCTTCGGCGCCATCAGGGCTTAACAAAGCAAGCACCGATACCATGTCTTCTCAACAGAGTGAATATGAAAGAAAAATTCATCAGGATGAATCAGATCTTTTCCCCGCCCCTGGGTGGTAAGAAAATAGGTTTCTCAAGAAAATTGCACTAATAATCCGTGATCCCTATTAATTAATATGACCGATGGCAATAACCATTCCCCCCGATTACCCTTTTTTATCCACGCCACCGCGGTCATTGATTCTCCGGTGGCCATCGGCCCCGGTACCAAGATTTGGCATTTTTCTCATGTCCTGAAAAACTGCCAAATCGGCGCGGATTGCAATATCGGCCAAAACGTGGTTATCGGCCCCGATGTCAAAATCGGGCGGGGCTGTAAGATCCAGAACAATGTCTCCGTCTACCCTGGGGTCACTTTGGAGGACTATGTCTTTTGCGGTCCTTCCATGGTATTTACTAATGTCTTTAATCCCCGGGCCCAGATCCCCCGCATGCACGAACTCCGCCCCACCTTGGTCAAAACCGGGGCTACCCTCGGGGCCAACGCCACCATCGTCTGCGGGCACACTATCGGCCGCTATGCCTTTGTGGGCGCCGGCGCCGTCATCACTAAAGACATCCCCGATTATGCCCTGGTGGTGGGCAATCCGGCCCGGCAGATCGGCTGGATGTGCCAGTGCGGCATTAAGCTCAATCCCCAATTAATCTGTGAAACTTGCGGCAAGTGCTATGCGCCGTCTGCAACCGGGTTGCAGGAAGTGAATTGACAAAAAATTATTAAGTATTAATATTTAGGCGAAGACCAATGAAAACTGCAAAGGGTAACTAACAACAAAATGTGGCACTCGGAAAGTCTGCCCGTATGGGCTCAAGAATTAGAAGATCATATTGCGGCTGGGACCTCGGCCCTTTATATCCTCCATGGACAGGTTTATGACTATGTTAGAGTCAATGGCGAGTTCTTGCCTTGTCGCAATTTCCTGGCCCGGTGGTTGGGGGAAAAACGCCACGTAGTCTTTTATAATCTGAGCCAAGGATTGGAATTTACCGACCCGGAGGGAGAGTTCTGGTTCCAGGAAGTGAACAATCAGGCTGGCAACACTGAAGAAGAGGATGTTTCCCAGACTCGAGCCCGGGCCTTACGTGCTCTGGGTCAAAGGCCAAACCAGCAGCCGCTTCCCAAAGATCCTCATGAGGTCATGCAACTGGTTGAAAAGGTGATGACCTGCCCTTGCGGTTTATCCTTCGCCCCCAGCAAACCCCTGGCCGTGATTTTGGAATACGCGGAAACTATTATTCCGGCATTGGAACTTGGGTCCATGGGAGAGGGTGACCGCGCCAATCTGGTGACCCTGATGCGTTGGGCCCGACATCGTTCTTTACTCGAGCCCGGACATATAATCATTCTGACTACCGGGAACCTGGCCGATTTAAACCCCAATATTTTGCTGAGCCGTCACGGCGCCGAGATCATCGAAATACTGCCACCCGACCGGGAGGCGCGGGTTAAGTTTATCTCTCAGCTCTTAGCGGAAGGCAGCTTTAAACTTGATATGTCCCTCCCCGAATTTGCCAACCTAGGCGCGGGCATGAGTTTAATAGCCTTGCATCAGCTATTGCTGCGCTCAAGGCGACAGCGGCAGGGCCTTTCCGTCGAGGCGGTTCGCCGGGGCAAGAAGGAATTGCTCCGCAAGGAACTGGCTGGCCTCATTGAAGTTATTGAACCCCGCTTCGGCTTGTCGGAGTTAGGAGGACTTGATCCGATTAAGTCGTTCTTTGCCGAAATCATTGCGGCTCTGCAACGGGGGGAAGAGAAGCTGGTGCCTCGGGGGATTACCATGATGGGACCGCCCGGGGTGGGCAAGACCGCCCTGGCCGAAGCCCTGGCCCATGATTGTGGCTTTAACTTTGTTAAGATAATTAATCCCCGCAAGAAATGGGTGGGGGAATCGGAACGCAATTTTTTCAAAGTTCTCCAAACCCTGCGCGCCTTGGCCCCGGTGGTGGTTATTGAAGATGAGGCCGATCAGAGTGAACACAGCCGCGACGAATACTCTGGAGACACCGGCGTGAGCAACCGACTGCGCCAGATGCGCTTTGATTTCATGGGAGACCCTGCCATCCAGGGCAAGGTCTTGTGGGTGAGGATTACCAACCGTCCGGATCGCCTTGATAAGGCGGATTTACGCTCCGGCAGATCCAGCGAACGCATTCCTTTTTTTCTTCCGGATTTTCTTGAAAAATGTCAAATATTCGCCGCAGTCGCCCGGCGGAGCGAGATTCCCTGTAGTTTTGATGATTTTACGGAAACGGTGTTCTATTTGGACAAAAGGCATGCCGGGGTTATTACCGGTGCTGATATAGAAGAAATAGTCTTCCGAGCCTATCGTCGGGCTCGCCTGGCCGACCACCCCAGTGTGCTGGAGGAGGATTTTCGGGCTGTCATCGATGACTTCTTACCCCCGCATCAGTCGGAAGTCCTGCGCCAGATGGAATTCCTGGCCCTGCACCAATGCTCGTCGCGACGCTTTGTCCCGGAGCGCATCTGGGAGTGGACAACCGGTTCTGAATAAGCGTCGGCAGTAGGCAGTAAATGTATTAGAGTTTATCGGGAAAAAGCAACTTATTTTTTTAATTATGAACTTTATATTTACTGACAAGTGAAAATTCATCAAGGAGTTTGGTCATAGCCGAAAAGATAATTATTGAGGGTAATGAGGTTTATCTCCAGGAGCTGAGAGGAGATGGTGAAGTTTGCACTACCTTGCGGACCCCGGTGTCATCTCTCTTACGCTATCTTGCCTGGGCCATGCCGTCCCCTCTACCCTTATTCCCCACCGGGGTGCGCTGGCTTTGTCAACAGAAGGAACTCCTTTTCCTAGTGGTGGAGCATCCCCCCCAATGCCGCACCCTGCTGATCAGCGAGGAAAAAGTTGGGGGGCAGGATTATAAAACCTATCGCCTGGCCTTCCCCTACATCATCTACCTCCTTACTTTTTATCGCGGCTCCTTCGAAGAAATGAAGATGTTTTACCGATTAGGCCCCCTGTCCACCCCCCATGACCCCCTATTTTATACCAACTTACCCAATGTTCGGGGTGAACCGGGCCATTACGGCACGCAAAGGGTCTGCCTGCGTTACCGTCCGGAAATGCTGGAGAATAAACCTCTGGCAGAAACCGTGCCGGCGCTGATTGATTTTTTCTGGAGCACCGGCTTCAATAAGGATATTGCCTCCAGCTCCTTCGAACGAGCTCGCCGTCGAGATTCCAGGCTGGCCGGTTTCGACGCCTGGGAAGAGGCAACCCGCGCCAACCCTTTGTTCATGTTGGAGATCGACTGGGAACCGACCGAGAAAAGTATTCCCGCCTTATGGCTGGAATGTCTGAAGTTGCATGGAGAAACGGGGCAGCCGGTGTCCACCGCCGAAGAATTGGCCGATATTCTCTACCGTTTGCCGGTGGGATATTAAAGAGCCTTCCCCCAAACCCTGTCTAACTATAGAATAGTAATAGCCTTTATCAAACTATCAATTGTCGGTAAAGGACGATTTGCCAGAATCAACCCTGGCCTTATCCGTCTGCCGCTTTACTGCCGAGCCTTTCTCAATTTGACATCAAAATATTCTAAAGTCCGGCGCTTCTCTCAAATCAAGAGTAGCCATATCAGATTAACGTCGAATATTGGTTATCATCAAATTGACTGATTAAATTTGATTGTATTTATAGGTCCTTATTAAAGTTGGCGTTTAATATGTTTTGGCAAGGGTTATGCATTAACCTAAGGGTAATTATCAAATAATGACAACCCGATTAACAGGAGAGAAAAACAAAATGAAAAAGTTAGTTACTTCTTTGACCGCAGTAGTTTTTACCTTGGGATTGGCGGCTTCCGGGCATGCCGAGAACGTCAGCAAGGATACCAACAAAACCGACGCCAAAATGACGGCCCAGGCCCAAACCGGCAAGGTAGAGAAATCCACCGAGGGGTCGGCGGTAAAGACTCCCGTGACCAAGGAAACATCTTCGGCTCCGGCTGCCTCTGGAGCCAAAGAAACCGGTAAGCCTGGCGAGAAAGTGGTGATCCCTGACAAGGGAGGGGAAAAAGGCAAGAATATTGAACAGAAAAAAGAAAATGGAGAAAAGAAAACAGGCGAAAAAGAAGTAAAAAAGTAGGTTAACTAAACCTCAACGCTACCCCCTGTAGGAAATTAATCCGGTGCCAGCCGGAAGACAATCGGGCAGAGCCAATAGAGCTCTGCCCGATCTTTTTTTAAGTATATACTAATTTATGTCGATAAGATCAAGGGAATTGACATTTAACGGCAGTGCCGAAAAAATTATAGGAAGTAAAATTATGTTAGGGTTAGAGGTTATAGGAACAGCAATCATTTTTTCGCTGGCCTTGCTCAGCGGGATGTTGGCAATGGTATTGTTTTGGCCTCTTGTCGCTATTGCCTCACAGATATATCATCGTTGCCTTCCTGCCAAAAACCCAGGTTCCTTCTGGTTACGATATTACTCCTAAAACCATTAACCGCAATTAGTTTCGAGATAGCTTCTACTAAGCAACTAAACATCCCTCCGTCACCGGTTACAGGTTTCCCGTCAACCTGAGCCCGCGCTAAAATGCCGAAAGTTATCCAATTCAATATCATAATGCTTCAACCAGCGATAGATGGTTTTGGTGCAAACCTTTAGGCGGCGGGAAATGGCGGAGATGTTTCCTTGCTCGGTGCGCAGCAGCTCTTTCATTTCCTCGCGAGCCGGACGCGTCGGCAAGGTTGGTATCGCGGAATGAGGAGCCCTTTCTCTATACTCGGGAGGCGAAGGATCGAAGTCTGTCCCCAGGTCTTTGACTTCGGGTTCATTCTGCTGACGAAGTAAAACCGCCCGGGTGATAATATTCTTGAGTTCCCGAACATTGCCCGGCCAATGATAGGCTTCCAGCTTTTTTACGACTCCGGGGGAGAGACATACCGGCCCTAGTCCATAGGTTTGGGCGGTTTTATTGGCGAAGTATTGAGCTAATAACAGGACATCTCCCGGCCGTTCCCGTAAAGGAGGCAATATAATCAATAGAGTGCTGAGCCGGTCATATAGATCCTGGCGAAAACGCCCTTGGGGAATCAGAGAGCGTAAGTTCTGATTGGTGGCGGCAATTAATCTGACCTCGACTTTAACCGGGGTCTCACTTCCCACCGGTTCTATTTCCCCTTGTTCCACCGCTCTTAATAAGCGGGGTTGGACAGAAAGAGGTAAGTCGCCTATTTCATCTAAAAATAAAGTACCCTGATGCGCCAATTCGAATTTTCCCCGTTTGGTCCGATGGGCGTCAGTAAAGGCGCCGCGCACATGCCCGAACAGTTCACTATTGGCCATGGATTCTTGCATAGTGGCGCAATTGATTTTGATAAAATCTTGTTTCCCATAAATACTCTGAGTCCAGAGCGCTTCCGCCACCAGCTCTTTCCCGGTACCGGGTTCGCCCATAATAAAAACCGGCAAATCGGTCTTGGCGTAAAGCGGGATCAGATCCATAATTTTTATTAAGCGTGCATCTTGGGTCAGGATATTGCTTTTCAAGGTAGGCGTTACCTGGGTGCGTCCTAAGTCCCGGTCATAGGGCAATTTCTTATTGGGTCGAACTGGAGTTTCTTCCTTGACGCCTTCAGATGATTTTAAACCTCGGTGATCGATCCGGATCTTTTCCATTGCGCCTCCCTGTGCAACCGAGTTAACCTGTTCTTGCAGGCAATAGCATTTAGTTTTCGCTATCGATGAAAAGTCATTCAGTTGCTAACGTCTTGATTAACGTTAACTTAACGTCGCGTCGCATAACTGCTTGATTTTGTGCAAAGAATGCCTCGTGACTGGCATAGTTAAAAACAATTATATTTATTTTTATGAGTTATATTATATTATTAACTATAATTTGTATTTGTCAATATATTTTATCACTATCTTAGTACTTACATTAACTATAGTAATATATTTTTAAATATATCTCGAGGTTTTCGGTAAGCCACAATTACCTCTGGCGCTAAAGGTCCCTCCCATTCTACCGTAAGCGGAAGATCGTAGGGCGCATTGCTATAGCTGGCACAAAGGGTGGCTGCCTGAACTAATTGACCTCTATGAACCTCTCCAGGTATTAAAACCAGGGGACCGGGATAATCCTTGATCTGCAGGAGCAGGTCCGACGGTTGCCGCCAGGAATAAATAATTTCATTTTCTCTTTCATCACGGCCCACTATGGCTCTGGAAGCAGGGCTCAGGCGAAAATGCCTCCCCCATTTTAGTAGTTCCAAATCTCGCCGTTTAACCTCGGGCTGGCAGTTCAATAATTCTTTCAGTCGGCTGGCAAACCTGGGTTCAGTTAATAGGCAACCCCCAGCGGGTGCAGGGAAAACAGTAATCCCAAAATGTGCTGCCAAAGCTATCTGACGTTTGCGGCCACGACCGTTGAGATTAAGGAGCTTTTCTCTGTCTACCAGGCCCTGAAGTTCCGGTCGACTGGGCTTAAGCAGGCGGGCACTCAGGGGGCGCAAGATTAAATCGGCGTAATTTGATTCTCGGGCAATCAGGTTTAGGGCCCCCCGGTGCTGGCTGAAAGGTCGTTGTCCCAAAACTTCTCCGGTGAAGATAAAATCATACCCTTCTCTTGCCATGATTTGCCCTGTCTGGCGGAGCATCAGGGTATGACAGTCGATGCAGGGATTCAATCCCCGGCCAAATCCATGGGGCGGATGGTATAATAAAGGCAGAAAATGATCGGTCAAATCTTCTAGGCGAAGCTGCAGATCAAGAGCGGCCGCAGATTGGATAGCCTGCTCCGCGCTAAAAAATGGGGTCGTCCAGACCATGCCGGTGACTGCAATCCCCTGGGCCCGCAGGAGCGCCACCGCCAGCATGCTATCCAGACCACCAGAAAAAAGTCCCAGCGCCCTTACTTGTTTCATTAACAATAACTTGCTCCCCTTCTAACGTTAGTATATATTGTTAATTTATTCTCAATCAATTTAATATTCCCTTTATTACCTAGTATATAGCCTTTTCATCCATCATGGAGAAGCGCAATGGATTCCCGCTTGCAAGATGAAAAGCAGAAATTAATTGAAATTGGCATCGCCCTGACGAGCGAGATTGATCTTACTAGGCTACTGGAAAAAATAATTTTTGAATTGCGCCATCTTACCAATGCTGATGGGGGAAGTGTATATCTGCGGGACGAAAATATTCTTCGCTTTGAGGTAGCCCAGAACGACACCCTGACGTTGCGGCATGGCAATGCCGACGTGGATTTCAAGCCTTTTCCCCTACCTTTAGACGAACAAAGTATCGCCGGGTATGTGGCCTTAACCGGCACTGTTTTGAACATCCCCGACGTGTATCAACTTTCAGTGGATTTCCCCTTTTTTTTCGATCCCACCTTTGATGTGCGGAATCAATATTTGACCCACTCCATGCTGGTGGTTCCCATTAAGGATCATTCTCAAGAGGTGATAGGAGTATTGCAATTAATCAACGCTCTGGATAAAGAGGGTAAAGTTATTCCTTTTGATCCGCAGTCTGAAGATATTGTTCTGGCTCTGGCTTCCCAAGCTGCGGTGGCCATTAATAATGTTCGCCTCATCCAGACAATCCAAAATCTATTTGAAGCCATGATGATGTATTCGGTTTCGGCCATCGATGCCAGAAGTCCACATACAGCCGGACATTCCCGTCGCGTTGCCGCCTATTCTTTGGCCCTGGCCCGGACGGTCAACGACTGCCAGGAAGGGTCTTTGTCTAAAATTTCCTTCGACCCAAAACAACTGGAAGCCTTACGATTCAGCGCTTGGTTACACGATATCGGCAAGATCGGAGTCCGTGATTATGTCTTGGATAAAAACACAAAGTTGGCGCCTGGGACTATGACTGCGATTCAGTGGCGTTTTTACCTGGCCCAGGTTCAAGCTGCCTCGACCTCGGAACGGAAGTCCTTAGAGGAGGATTATGACTTTCTTGTAGAGCTGAACCGATTGAACTATTTACCGGAAAACGCTCCGCCCCGTTTAAGCCGACTGGCCGGCCAGACTGTGGTGTTGCCCAACGGCCAGGATCATCCCCTGTTAACTCCAGAGGAGTTATACAACCTGATGATTCCTCGCGGCAACCTTACTCCGGAAGAATACACCGAAATTCAAAATCATATTTATCACACCATAAAAATTCTGGAACATATCCCTTTTTCCAAACATCTGCAACAGGTACCCAAAATTGCCGCGGCCCACCATGAGCGTATGGACGGTAACGGCTACCCTTTTCATCTGAAAGCCAAGAAAATTCCTCTTGAATCAAGAATCTTGGCTTTAGTGGATATCTTCGATTCCTTGACCGCGGCAGACCGCCCTTACCGCTCAGCCTGTGCAGTGCCGGAGGCCCTGGAGATTTTAGAGGCAGAAGCTCAAAATGGGGGTCTTGATAAGGATCTGGTGGATCTTTTTATCTCCCGGCAGGTCTACCAAGGTGTTATGGAAAATGAAATTAGACTTGGGGATAACAAGTTACTGACTTTTACCCCTTGACCTATGTGCCTATTTATTCAATTAGTTCATGCTCCCGGTTTGATATCCCTTCAGGTCCAGGGTTAAGTAACGCCAGCCCAGTTGTTGAATGTGGTCTGCCAACGCCAGCCTGACACCTTCTTCCATTAGCCGGGGCCATTGCTCAGGTGGTAATTCTAGACGGACCAACAGATCATGGACGCGCAGTCTGACCGGAGCAAAACCATGCTGTTGCAAAAATTCTTCCGCCGTCGCTACTTTACCCAATAACTCTCGGGTGATCAGGGTATTAGTGGGGAACCGGGTGGCCAGACAACTTTGGGAGGGCTTGTTCCATTGCGGCAATCCCATGCTCTGACTCAGAGTTCGAATTTCTTCTTTGGTCAAACCGATCTCTTGCAGAGGGCTTCTGATGCCTAACTCCCGGGCCGCCCTTTGCCCGGGGCGAAAGTCCTGGAGGTCATCCCAATTGGCTCCATCTAAAAGGGCTTTCCCACCCCAAGCGGCCAGGATCTTATTGCCCCGGGTAAAAATTTCTTTTTTGCAGGCATAACAGCGTTCCAGGGTATTGTGGCGGAAATCCGGCAGTTGTAATGGGTCGAACTCTTGCTCAAGATGCCTTAACCCCAAAGTTTGGGCCAATTCTCGAGCTTCCGCCAATTCCCCTGCCGGACAGTGGGGGCCCCAAAAGGTCAGAGCTGTTACCCCCTCTCCGAGGGTGTCGGCAGCCACCTTCAGGAGCAGACTGGAATCTACTCCTCCGGAAAACAGGATGATAACCTTCTGTAAGGCAATCAGCATCTTCTGCAGGCGGGTTAATTTGACAATATCTATGGGGTTGATACAGTTTTTGGTTTTCTGTTGCATTAATCAATGTAATCGGTAAGGTTCTTTTCTTGGTGATATTCCTTGGTGACCATATGCCGCCCTATAATAATAATAATAATAATAATGTACACTATCAACAAATTAAGATCATAGGGTGTGCCGTCCACGCTATTTATAGTTCCGCCAATAAATTTTAAAGATATTAGCTTAACTCTGTATCGAAGGCTATAGGCTCAGTCGGGACAGACGGCATCAGCTCGACAGGTTCGCCCAGGAGAAATTGTCCGGCTTGGATCCATTCCTTCAAGAGCTTAGCAACTTCGCGGGCCCTTACCAAACTGGAGAGAGGCACGGTGGGGACTTCCTGTCCTTCGATTACTACAGTACCTTGCTTGAGTTGGGCATAGCTGACCTGGCCTAAAATTTTTCCCGTGGCTTCGGGATAATCGGTTCCATAATCGACAATGGGAGCGAAAATTTCTTCATCCCTCACCGCACAATAGTGAGCCATCTCTTCATTCAACAAGGGTATGGGCACGCCTAAGCCTACCGCCAGGGAACAACCATAGCCCAGGAAACTCACCCCCACCAGGTAGCGCGGGCTCATCTGCTTTAAATCGCCGATGACCATGAGAGTACCGGCAGGTTTTAAGGGAACACCGTTGTCTCCTCGGGGGGCATGAGGATTATGTTGGGTGCCGGGCCAACAGACATAGCCTATTCCTCCTCCCAGAAAAATCCTGGTGCCGATCCCAATAGTCTTATAGTAAGGGTCGTTTAACAAGGGACTGAGTTGCCCGGACGTACAGTAATTGGCATTGCCGGCTTTAGGACGCAAGGGTCCCATATAGGTGTAAATAATCTTTTTAGTCAGATTGACGGCGCAGTTATAGTTCTGGTAGGCGTTTCTGGGGTTGCAGAGGATGGCGTTAACCGTCTCCCCCAGAGTAATCATGCGATCCAATTTTTTGTTGGGATAACAATCGGTACCGTAGGCTTCGGCCTCAAGATGAATGCTTTTCCCGGCTACCAGGTCCTGGATAACATGGCCGCCCCCATAATTGAATTCCCCCGGATAAACCTTATTCAGAGGGTCATCCCTGGTAGGTTCCGTCACTCCTAAATAGACATCAACCGCGGCCAGCCCGGCATAAACCGGGACATTGTTCATTCTGGCCTGGGCAATTTTGATCGGTGGTTTGCTATGCCCTAAATTAATAAAGGCCCCGGAAGAACACATAGGAGAGAAGGTTCCCGTGGTAACCACGTCTACGGTCCGGGCTGCTTCCACTTCCCCTTTTTTTCTAACGATATCAATGATCTCTTCGGCTGTAACTACGACTGCCTTTCCTTGTTTAATTTTTTCGTTAATTTCCTGATAACTTTTATTAATCTGATAATGTGCCATGATGTATCCTCAGTTAATTGTGAGCCGTGAGCCGTTGCCAGTATGCAGAGGGCAGAGGGCAGAGGGCAGTTTTCTTTGTTCTGTAAAAGTTAGTTAAAAATAGTAACCAGTGGCCAGTAATCATGTAATCAGTGGAATAGACGACCAAGCCCGGAAAAGAAATTGATTATTCCCTTTCCGCGTCATTCATTTTATTACTTCCTACTGCCCTCTACCCTCTGCCTAATGTTTAATAGAAATCCACCGGATCGATCCTTCTATTCGCCACATAGTGAAAAAAGAGATTGCTGGGCAGTCCCTGAAAAATATAACCGGTGGGAGGAAGCAGCAGACGTCGGCATATAGAGGAGAAAGAATAGAATTTTTGGAAACAGCGCCATACCCCTTCTTCGCATTCTTCCGGACTCATATTTTTCGGGACAAAATTACAGACCATGCCAAGGTACTTTTCGGCCTCAGGCTTATGCACTCGCCCTTCCTGATTAAGCTGCTCCCAGAGCGGAGTTCCCCGCCGCGGGGTGGCGGAATTGAAAAAGGCCATGGGGGCCTTGATCCGATCTAAGAATACCAGGGTTTCATTAAACAATTCCAGACGGTCGCCATCCAATCCGAACATAAAATTCAGAGAGTAAAAGATACCTTTGTCTCGCAAACGGCCCAGCAGCCATTCATATTCCTTGACCGGATTCTGGACCTTCTCAATGGAATCAATACTTTCCGGACAGACATTCTCGATGCCGATGTTGACGTGGGAGCAGCCGGATTTTTTGGCCAGATCTAGCAGTTCCTCATCCCGGGAGGTATTGATGGTCCAGAGGCAGCTCCAACTGACATTTAAGGGCATCAGGCCGCGAAACAATTCTTTGGCATAATCCCGATGTCCGGTGAGGTTATCATCAATGAAATAGATGTTTTTCAGGCCGGTAATGCGTACCAGGGTCTTGATTTCTTCCAGGACTTCTCCTAATGGGCGACGGCGATAGGTATGGCCGTAAACTATAGGAACCTCGCAGAAACTGCAGTGATAAGGACAGCCGCGAGAAGTTTGAGTTGGGACAATTTTGACCCGATATTTCCGATAATCCATCAATTCCAGGCGCGGCCGGGGAAGTCCGACCATATCGTGGAACTCGTTTGCTTGATAACGTGGTTTTAAGCGGTGCAGACGGGCATCCTCCAACACTTGTTCCCACACGGGTTCAGCTTCTCCCACCACCACGGCATCGCAATGCTCCAGCACTTCCTCCGGGTGCAGGGTGACATGGAAGCCCCCCATCACCACCGGCGTTCCACGCTGACGAAATTCTCGGGCAATCTCGTAAGCCCGGTCGGCGGTGGCACAGGTGGCAGTAATTCCCACCAGATCATAACGACGCTGATAGGGAATGGGACCCAGGCGATCGTCAGCCACCTCCACCGTTATGGACCGGGGAGTCAACCCGGCCAGATAGGGAATGGTTAGTCCTAATAACCATCTGGTCTTACTACGTAAAAGTTTGTTATTGGGGTAACGGGTGGTCGGTTGGACCAGAAGAATTCTCACCTGATCAACTCCTTCAACTTAGGGCTTTTTAATAGGATTTTATAAGATTTTATAATATTTTGCCGTTTCGTGATATGGAAATATTTTGCATAATTTCCTCAGGGGGTTCAGCCCCCAGCTTCTTAGGCATGTCATGCCTGGTCGGTTTGGGGGTAAGCACCAATATCCTTTCAAGACTTTCGTTTTAAAGGAATAACTTTCCCTTTACCTTCTGGTTCCGGGGGTGAAGCGGGCGGGGCGCTAACCTTGGGAGCAATGAGTTCCAAACGCACTGGCGTGCCTCCCATGGTAAACTCGTCCCCCTGAATGTGGGCCTCTTCCAGTATCCATACGACATTCTGGAGGGGAATTCCCAAGACCAATAACTCCACCTGATACCAACCGCGTTTGACATCGGGATTAATATCGTTAATGCGGGCAAAAAAGGCCGGCTTGTCGGACATATGAACCAGGACTAAATCATTAATCGTTGCCATATAAGGCTAAAATCCTTATAATAATTTTTTGCTATGTCCTAATTTAACATAATCACCCTATAAATCAAGCTTCACAGGGAGGGGGGCAAGAAAATGGTCGAAACCGAAAAGGAACCCCGGTTTATAAATTTGCACGACGCCATCAAGATTGATGAACGTGGGTTAATTTATTTCCCTTTTCAGGGGGAAGTCGATCAGTCTTTCGGGTGGGAAGTTCTGGAGTCATTCCATCTTGTTTCCCTGTTGCCGGGGCAGACGCGCGGTAATCACTTGCATCCCAATAAGATTGAGTGGTTATACGTCTTTAACGGGGAAGGCCAATTTTATTGGACCAATGACCAGGGGCAGCTCCGGCAAAAACTTTTGCAAGGAGATCAGACCATGGTTATCATCCCCCCGGGCATCCCCCACGCCCTGAAAAATGACCGTGCCGGGGTCCTTTATCTCCTGGCCTGGCGGGTGGCGGAAGAAGAAGATGTGAGCGCACCTGATACTATCCCGGAGGCAATTATCTGAAATTGGCGTGCAGCTAACAGCTTTCAGCAAAATCAAGGAGTAAGCAACACCATAATAATTGCTGAAAGGGTTTTTTACCCCAACAGGCTGATTTTTCGGTGAGGCGAACGGCCAAAAGCTGACCCCCTACTATGATGAAAACAGCTAACTGCGCTTGCGTCGTTGGTGCCGAACCTCTTCCTTCCAGGTCGGGCCTTGCTTTTTCCCTTTCTCCTTCCAGGGCTTGATGGGTTCGCCCAGGATATCCAGCAATACTGATCCAGGGAGTTGCGGCAGGGGCGTAACTTGGTCGGGGGAGGCCGGTTTGGCGCGGGGCCGAGGGATTAATTCCCGGGGCAGAGAGGGCATTTGCAGGAATTCCACCGGGATGGCGTTAGTCAGGAAGAGCTCTTCGCCGTAACGGTAAAAAACCACCTTCTTTTTGGCCGCCGCCTGAGCCTGGATCGTCACTACCAGGGCCTTGGGATCCCGGCGGTGTCCCAGGCGCAGGGCCATCTCGGGCGATGCGGCTAATATCAGTTGATTTCCAGTAGATGGTTGTAGCCCTCGTTCCGACACCACCGGATGGGATTTTATCGTGATGGCCCGGTAGAGTAAGGGAGGTGGCCAACCTGCTTCCTCTTTCCGGACTGCCACCGCCCCGACCGGCAGGCTGCGAATCAGACCTCCACTAATTTCAAACTGACCCGGGTGGGTGAGATTGACCACTTCCTCCAGATGGGAGCGGCGAACAAACCCCCAGTCCTTTTCTTCCGCCAGGGTGCGTAATAGCTCTTTAATTGGCAGCCAGCCTTGATCATCCAAGACCAGGCCGAATTCATCCGGTCGACGGCAGAGGATGTAGGTCAGGAAACGCGCGAGGGATTCTTGTTGTTGTCTATGACGCATAGTTATTGGTTCATGGTTTATGGTTTATAATTTATGGTTGCAGAAGGGTTCGGGACCGGTTGTCATTTGTATTTTAAACCTCTCACCTTTGTCTGTTTGAGTTAATTCATGAAGCCGGCAATCAATTTCTTTGTGGAGACGGCCAAGTTATGGAGGGACGTAACCTCCTCTTTCGTTATGTATTCCTGGTCAAGGGCAACATAAAGCTGGGCTTCAACTTCTCCGGCTGAGCCTTTGGCAATGGCGAAAAAATGAAAGAACTCGGCAGAACCGCTGCGGTCGAACCCTTCCGCAATATTGGACATGATGGAAACTGCAGCTCGCCGTATCTGATCTCGAAGACCGAAGTCCTTGGCAAAAAGGCCGGTATTTGAACAGGAATATTCTGCCTGGGTCAATTCCCTGGCCTTTTGCCACGCCTCAATATCTTCAAAACTTTGAATGGTTGGCATCTTTTCTTCTCTGCCAGAGACCAGGAACCAAAGACCAGGGATCAGTAATCTCTGCAGAGTAATGGATAAGTTACAATATTATATCTGACAGATTTACTTTTCAAAGAGTTAGGAAGTGGAAAAAATAAAAAAAGTTTATTTTCACATCAACCGCTTTGTTCTATATCATCTCCAAGTTCAGTGAGATCGATCTACACCCCGGCAAGGTCTTCGTTGCGTAAAGCAGAATGATAACGAAACGTATTGTGAAAAGCAAAAATCGTTTTGCTTGACGCAAATCAGTAGCGATACAAACTTGCGCCAGGC
>Ga0351892_10118_pt1 | contig 31442 bp, 24 predicted proteins | sample TotcelFGM3001K14_FD_206763 | JGI IMG/M metagenome (GOLD analysis project Ga0351892, IMG submission 206763) | Enriched cells from coal bed in the Powder River Basin, Montana, United States - Total cells FGM rep3 HSBNCT.FGM.300.1.K14 ... | reverse complement strand
GCGCGCTCCAGTTGATCCCGCAGACTTCTGCTGCCCCGCCAAGCCCGATTTTCTGTAAAGTTGTAAACCATATCCGCCAATCGAATGGCGTCTTTCCAGACGGGCAGTTCTTCGAAACGTTGGTAGGTCATGGACTTCTTTCCAAATTAATTGGATGTTGAAGATGTAAAAAGACCCAAGCCAAAATGACTCCCGTAGCCCAAACATAATGGACCTGTAACCGGTTCTGCAAAACGGATACGAATGGAAAAACCACAATCAATGGGTGGAGGTGGGCCAAAAAGGCGTCGTCTTATAAAATCCTTTTGCCTCATCAGACTTCTATCATTTTCGAAATGAATTTGTTTGACTGAAGCGGCTTCTGGAAAACCACGCGACCGGAGTTCAGCCAAGACCTGCCCTTCCAGAGAATTGTGTCCATTTTTCTTCATGTGACGCGGCGGAACAAATGGCGTCAGACTGGTCCACTCCAAAATACCATCATGCGGGCCAAGCACTGCCTGAATATTTTCCCCATAAGCATCAGAAATGTTTCGAAAGTCTTCCAAACATCCGGATTGAACCAGTGTGAGGTCAATATAGGATAAACGCCCTTTTGTATAAAGGCGCCGCATGTCATGTAAAATCATTTGAGCTTTGGCATCCATACCTATCGGAGCCCAAATCATAACATGATCCAAATAACCATCGCGATCGATATCCAATGGGAGGATATGAGCATGATCGTGATGACCTTTTAGTGGACGTCTGCTTTCATCACATCCAGTCAAAACGGGGCAGCCCCCACCTCTATATGTGGCATGTTTTGCCAATGCCCGGTGAAACAAATCTGCATGAGGCAAGGTTTGTGTAATGGATGGAAAATTTTGCTGATGTTTTGTGGTGCCCAAAGAAAACAGTGCAGCAGTGAAAGTACTGTCGGAAACGACTGAATGGTGAATATTTCTGTATTCGAATTTTTTTTTAGCATTTCTTTCACCCGGATTCCCCTCTGTAGCAAACAATCCAAGTCCAAGAAATCTGCCGTCACCAATTACCAGGGGGCCAGAGAAAGCCTCTGACATGCTGAGTTCCAAGTGAACCCGTGGTCTGTCGGAAAGCCATGCTTTTCCTGTTTTCTGGGATTTGGGTAGATGCCATTCTGCATCTGCGCGTACATCACGGCTTCGAAAAGGCTCCAACTGTAATTTGGTAACGGTGGTTTTTTTAGGGTCGAGTCCGGCATTTTGGATTGCCTTGACCGCGAGATCAAACATGCAGGATCGGCGCATTTGATCCGCCTGAAAAACAGATAACGGGTCATTTACATTGGGCCTGTGGATTTTTACATGTCCTGGCAAAATAACCGGCGTAATTGAACGCCAGACTTTTCCACCCATTTTGGGAACAAATCGTATTTTCATACGCTCTTCGGCTTCCATCGAGTCCAAAGGCAAGCCTGCTTCGTCTATGCTCTTGAGACGGACCGATAAATGATTCAGATCACACATCTCAGCATGAATAATCTTTCCGTCCAGCAATCTGATGATCAAATCACCCGAAAATGGAGAGGAAGACGGGACGGTGATCATCAACCGCCGGACTGCACCGTCAGCATAAGCATGACCGATGGAAGGCAATGCCAAAAAAAGTAATCGCAAAGATTTGTCAGCCTGTACGGCATCCCTTCCAAGCACCAGTTTTTCAACTTCTGCTTGGCTATAGCCTGCGTGTTGGGGGTACTGCTCCAGTGTATGACAAAGTCCGGAAGCCAGTTCATTTCGCACAGAGGCAGTGAAAATCGCCGAATACAATACCGGCAGCGTCGCAAATCGGTTGTCATTGTTGGGATCATGCAGCGTAAAGGTAACCTGTTTGGTTGGAACAGTGGAATGATGGTAACAGATTCGTCGAACAGCAGTGACTGGCCCGTAGTTTCTAATTTGTTTCAAACGATGCTGAAATGCATTGAAGCGGACAATCAATTGGTCAAGAGCTCCGGCAACAGGGATCAGGCTATCACCGGATCGGGTTTCATCTGGATAATATACGTCACCATCAAGAGAATGGATTTCATCAGTTTTGACAATGCGACCTTCCGCACATGCAGCATCAATACATCGCCCAAACTGATACATACGTTCCGTCAACTCTGCCAACCGTTTTATTTGTGGTCCGGATTTATCCCATAGCTCTTCAGAAATGGGCCATATATAATGAATCAGTCCGTCATTCACCAACCACGGCTGCACTCTTTTTCCTGTCCGTGATTTTTCTTTGGAGATATTTCCTGATAACACCAGATCACCATCGTTATTCGGCATGTAGTATTGAACAAACTGACCTTTTCGTACCGGCGGAGTGATAATCAGTGGCGCGCGTTGGGTTTCAAGCCAGCGAAAGGCATCTCCATCGACGTCATCCCGCCAATGGCTATACCATCTTCCAAGTCGTGCTCCGGAAAGGAGAGCCTGAAATAATCGGAAAGGTGAAGGTGGCCAGTCTTCAAGTTCTCTTGTAGGTTTACATCCATGATACCTGTCGTGCAATAGTCGCACACTAATCAACAGTGAGTATGTCATTGTTATGTGCCCCAACATTTTTGGATTATTTTTTTGTTTTGGCTGACTTTTTACCTTTCCCATTTTTTTTTTCATCCAGCTCGGCTCTGGCCAGTTTCAGGTCGAAAATGATATCTTCCCGATCGGATCCAACCCCAAAAGCATCAGCAACTGACTCGGCATATTTGATGGCCAAGTCATAATCCAGACTGAGGAATTCCGGCTTTTTTGATGGATAGACTGCCTGCCATGAGGGTTCAGGAATTTCCCAGTCATGCACGAGAATACAGCCCTGTCGTAAAAAACCATCCTGTGATGCAGTTGCTGCTGCCAGTGATAAACCAAGAATATAACGGCGCAGCTTTTGTCCCCCATCCTCACCACCACCCAAAGCCCTCAGAGCTACCAGGTTAATAGTGACTGTTCTACGAATTTCACCACGAACCAGGACACCTCCAAATATACGGTTCTTGTCATCTTTGGTTTTGTCATTATCCCGCCAGACTGCCGGTGCATGACGAAATCCACATTGTGATCGAACATCGCCTTCGGTTTTGCGATCATCCCCTTCAATCGGCCCCAGCAGGTCGTTCAGTTCATAGTTGATCGCAGGGTTGTATTGAGCTGCCCGGTGCAATACTTCAACATCAAAGGCGCGAATTACACCTTGAACAATCCGCGGTATTTTGGCCTGGTTGTCTTGGCTGCGTGAATTCCACGCGCCAAATAACAATGTCGTCGGTGCCATTTTTGCGATTCCGGTTGAGTCACCGTTACAGTACTGTTTGAAAGCCAGGTCTGCCTCAGCACCCAGATTCGAGCATCGAACAATGGCGTCCCCCAATCTGTGCCCAGCATCAAACAGGTGTACACATTTATCTTCACCTGCCCGAATAATGATCTGGGGGGTTAGTTTTGCCAGCGGATTTGCTTTTGCCCCTTGAGAAGCTTTTTTAAACAGAGGTTCCATACGGTTGGCCTGGGAGCCAACGGAATCGATTTGAGCGATTTTCGTGCCATCACACAGTTCATCGATGTTATATCCGATATCAGAATAGGTCGGAGGAAAAATAACTCCCTCCCTGCCTTCAACAGAAATCAGTTTCTCGTTCAAAACCAATGCGGACGGGCCGGCACCATCAGCCCATCCATTCAAAATATCGTGGGTTAAAATAATCGGTTCAGACATGACAATCCTCCTTTTTTGAAAATCGAAGCACTTTATTTTTTCCGGCTAAATCGTAATCACAAAGATAAGAGGCCCAATGCCTCATAGTGAAACCGACGCCCAATGCCAGCCGTGCAAGCATTGGTGGAAGCGGTGAGTCCCACGTCTTATAAGAAAAATTTTTGGTCTTGGTGCTACAAGGTCTTGCATGCTGCATCCCAATCGCAGCAAAAAGCTCCACTGCTGGAAATGTCAGTACGCCTTCTTTGAACTGGCCGCTTTTATGTTCATTCGGGGAGAAGCCCATATCCAGTGCTGTCCAACCTGATCGGGGGTCAAAATTAAAGCGACCAGACATAAGTTGGCCTATGTTCATTGGATCTCTTAACAACTCTTCCTTGTTCTGCAGATACAGTTTTTGGATGACATCCTGCATGCTGCATACAATTTTGAAAGCGCTCCGATTTCCAGAATATAACTTCATTGAATCACGGCCTGATGCGTCAGACCATCTGTCTTCCTCCCAATGATCAATACGAAAATGCATATCGGCAGTTTTCAATAACACAGGCAAAGCCATATCCTTATCGCTCTTTTTGCCTTTTTTATCTCCCTCCGGCTTGAAGGATTTCATTTCGGTGGCCTTCGCTTCAACAATAAATTGTAAACAGGCCGCATATGGATTTTCTTTGCTCTCGGAAAGGATGAACGAGTGTCCATCCTTACTGAAGGACCCCAAAATTCCTCCGAGCAGATGATCACTCAACTCCAAAAAACCCATACAGGCAAAAACCTGTCCGGGATTATACGGATCGATAGGGATCGGATATTCATTCATGCGGGGTTTCCTCCAATTTTCTGGACGCGGTCACATCCGCAATCCGCAGAAGGGTTTCAAGCCAGGCAAGACCCCAGGGCCCCCATAGCTTCTGCAAACGGGCAAAACGTTTTGCAACATGCAACATTTGCTCTTCCAGCACGGCAGGCAGGACGATATTCGGGTCATACGCCGGAATAAACACCCTTCCCCGCCCATGATGTGCGGTAATGAGATGCAAAGCCAGATCCCGATGTGCCTCATCCAGTGCCATGATATCTTCGTTGATCATGGCATCCATTAACGACCCAAACTCATGCCGATAACCACCCAGATAACCGCTGCCCTTGTTGCCGGTTTTCGCCAGCGGCCTTTCTACAGAAGCAGGCTCCCGGTCCGTTTTCATGGCATTTTGCCATAATTCCCTACCTTTGCCTTGGTCATGGTGGCGGGCGGCCAGACTCATCGCATTTTTGATAGGGCCATCGAGTTTCAGCCTGTCGGCAATTCGCGCCATCTCCAATTGAGTCCATGTGTGGTGGTCTTTTAAAGACTGGGCAGTTGAAGCAGCACCGGTTTCGCCATTCAATCGCCCTGATTTCGGTGGAACCCAGTATTCAAGTGCATGAACAGACTCACTGTCAGCCTGACCATTTTCCGGGGGAAGATATTGCTTGAATATACGACGCCACCGTTTTCCCCGAAGCGTTTTTTCCCAGTTCTCTTCATGATCCAAATCAAAAGGCCATGCGCCTCCCAGGGGCCTTTCTGCTTCTGTATTCAGGTTGACCTCCAAACGCAGGGCAGAGAATTCGTTTTTCGGGGGTTCTGTTACAGCATTATCTGTATTTGCCGAAAACAGGCCGTCTTCATCAAGCCCTCCGAATTCATATGGTAACCATAGTGTAGAGTACGAAAACAGACGAATCAGTTCTGATGTCAACTTTTTGGGAATCGTGCTGAATTGGGCACCATTGCGTCCAAACAGCAAACCTTTTTCTATCGTGATAATTTCTACCACGTGATCCCCCCGAACTACCAGGAATGAGAAAGGCATGGCGGAGTGACTGTTTCCTTCTTTCCATTTCTCCAGCCTTTTGACAAACTTGTCAGTCAAAGATCGGGTCATTTCCACCAGTATTTCTGACGGGTTTGGCGGTATTGATTCTATGGCTTGTTCAATTTTACCTGAATCCAGTCTTGTCAGAAGCGATATATCTTCCCGCCAGATAATTTCTGTCTGAACCTCATCCGGGACAATGCCACGCACAAAAGGGGCAATTTCAGGGCGACCAGGATGTTCATCGGTCGAAGTGAGTGACCATGCCTCGATATGAGCGAAATTCAATAAAGGGGATGGTGGCGCTGGCGTAAAAACACGCTGACGAAGTTCCTGGGATAAATTCTTGAGCAGATTATCAACAGACTGAGGGGATGCGTTATGGTCATCATTGTCCAATTTGGGAAGTGACATCAGAACTTCCCGAACCGTAACCAAATCGGGCATATTGTCAATATGTTGATTCAGCTTTTCATCATCTACCAGCACCTCAACCCGGGAGCCGCCTGACATTTCTCCACGCCTGTTGATCCGGCCGAGACGCTGAATCATCCGTTCCAGGGAAACCAAATCCATAACCGAATGTTGCGCATCAAGATCAACCCCAACTTCCCCTGCCGAAGTGCATACGAGATATCTTGTTCTGCCGTCAGTTGGGTCCTTGCCCTGAAATGCACGAAACGTTTCATGCTTGGCAAGGCAATCTCTTTCGTATCCTCTGCGCGCCCCGGTCAGCAGACGGACATCATTGATTCGCCCTTTGCCAAGTTTTTGTCGTATGGTATCCGCAGCTTTTTGTGCATCGGCCCGGCCATTACAGAAGACCGCCACGCATTTACATTTCTCATCCCAAATAGCGGCCCGATTTCCCAGTTCCTCTGCCAGGCCGCCTTTCACATTGACAAATTTGAGCCGCTTCAGTGCAGCCAATCTAATAGCCACTGGTGCATCATGGACGTCCTCCGAATCCAATCGGAAAGACTGATGCGTATCCTTGGTCTGAGCAGTTGCAGACAAAGGCAGAATATGCAGTGACGGCAGTTTGAAAGGCAAGTTTTCCATTTGTCGACATGAATGGACAAACGATAGCACCTGCACGAAAGTTGGCGATAAATGGGCCTCATCCAACAGAATCAACGAATCAACGGTCATAAGTGCCGCCTGCATAGGTCGCATCCATTTACTGGTTCGATAACCTGAAAAGAGAAGGCGGGACCCTATCATATCAATGGTGCCGATAATGATTGCCGGACAGGTTGCATCTTCAAGCCATGCCCTGTTATCGGCCAGTTTGCCTCTCAATGTGCTGATAGGAATGGGGTTTTGACTATCAATACCCAGTTTTTCTGCAATCAAACTGCAACTTGGATTGTCAGCCAAACTTTGACGCAATTGTTCGGCAATGGTTGTGGCCTGATCCACAACAGCCTTTCGATCTACCACATAAATCAATCGACGCGGCAATTCAGGGTTGAATGCTCGCGCCAACAGCCAGATAGCCATAACAGATGTTTTTCCAAGGCCGGTTGGGATATCGATGACATCGGGCAGGTCATTATGAAGAAAACGATTGAACAACCGCCATTGCCACAAAAAAGGTTTGACGTGCATAATGTTCTGAAACAAGGCTTCAAAACGGCCATATTCAACGGATTCCAACGTTGATAGCTTTCCAGATTGTGTGAGGTTGGTAATCATTTGGTCCTGCTTTGAGCTGTTAATTGTGGTTTCATATCAAGGAGTTAAATTTCTTCAATTTTCAAACCAATTTTCAATAAAATGCTTTTGAAAAATACTCTGGAAAAATAAAGTCATCAAGTTATTAAGAATCACCCATTTTGTCGGACATGATTGTTTTACTTCCCACAGCCAGAAATGAAATCCAATTACTGTCTCAGTGCGCTATACCTGCTCCAACCGCACAAACACCCGCTCATCATCCGCCCAGCACCGCCGCAATCTGTCCGCAGTACAGTCGCCCCTGATCCAGGACCGGTGCCAGGTATTGGGCGATGTGGCGCCTGAGATAGCCCATTTTCTCGCCGTTTTGCCACAGGATGGCCACGGCATTCGGGTCATGAGAATTATGAAACTCCCGAACCAGAAAAACCGTATCCCCTGCTTTGATACACAGTGAATCCGTTGCCGGGGAAGGCAGGCTGAAGCGTTCCTTCCGGAATCCGAAACCGACCACCCTGGTGGAAAAAGCCGCTGTGTTTTCATACCAGTCCCTGGCGGCCTGATTCAGGTCTTTGGGAACACCGCCAATCAGCCAGGAGGTATTGAGATGCAGGATATTCCGGTCCCCGAAGACACCGAGGGTGAATTCAAAAAAGATTTCATCAACCGCCTTTTTCCCGAGCATGTGCTGAAGCAGGCTCAGATATCCGATGTCTTTCATGAAATCATAGTTGATCCAGGTTTCGACCCGGAACACGACACCGGCATGATAATAGGAAAGAATTTTTGCAGCTTTTACGAGAAAACGATAATGATGGGGGCGGGTAGGGGATAAACCGGGCTGACCATATACCCTCAGACTGGCGGTACGGCCAATTTCATCAAACACAAAAGTCTGTGAAGCCGGTGTGTCCATATTCTGTCCGGATACAAAATCAAGCTGTCCACTGGGCGTTTCGGCAAACCAAATGGTCCTGTCGATGACAGCCGTACAAATGCAATCAGGCACGCACTTTATGAAATAGAATGGGAAACCGGCCAAATCATAACCGCCATTGTCCGATCCCGGGATATCTGGAACAGTGGCCGCTACAAGGCCATGCCGTTTTTTCAACACATTCAAGAAGAAAGTAAACTGATTTGACAGAATGGCCCTGTCCGGTCTTTGAAACGCATGAACTGAAATTCCGGGATTGCCGTATGTATGCATGCCTGTTTCCCCTCAAGCAGATGTGCTGAAAAACCCCGACCGTTGAAAGCGACCATAGACACTCTTGAAACTGATGAACCGGTTGCAGGATATCAAACCTGCTCGGACATCCCGTGTCCCATGTCCCATTTTTTTTGAATTCCCGATTTTTTTAAAATCACGCGTACACCGCCACCATTCTCCCGATTTCCTCCCGAATTTCCCGCTTCAGTGCCTCCGGCCGAATGACTTCCACATCCGCGCCGAACTGCAGAATCTTCATTTTCACTTCCCGGAAATCCGCAACTGGAAACGACAAATCCATCCCGCCATCCGAAAGAAATTCCATGTGCTGGGCCGGATGCCAGTGCTGTTCCCGAATCCATCTGGCCCGAAAGGGATTGAAGCGAAGCGTGACTTCCACCGGTTCCCCGCCCTGAAAAATGCCGAACGCCTGATCCAGCAGATGGCACCAGTCATCTTTCGGCCTTCTGTCAAATGGCGTGTCAGTCACGTTGACTGAGGTCATTCGGGATAACGAGAATTTCCGCCAGTCATTCCGCAGGCGGCACCAGGCAATCAGAATCCAGTTGGCCATGTAGTATTGCAGATGGTGGGGCTCCACCAGACGACGGGAAGCCGCATTTTTCCCCGGCGATTCATAGCTGAAGGATAGCAGTCGCGTGCTGATCAGCGCATGAACCACGCCATGAAAAATAGCCGGGCTGACCGGTGCGTGGCCGTTCCAGTCCGCGGAAAACGATTCGTGAATGCGATTCAAAGACAGTCCGCAGAAAGCGGCATCGGCAAGAAAGCGTTGGCTGAACCGGCGGATTCCCGGGCTGATCAGCCCGTCCGGACTGGCGGACATCAGGTTGCCGGCGATCAGTATGGCCAGAATTTCGTCCGGGGTCGCCATCCGATTGGGCAGAATGAAGCTGTGATCCGTGTAGTGATAACCGCGTCGGGACGGGTGATATTCCAGGGGCGCCAGGTACCGGTCCCGCAGAAAGGTGATGGTGCGCTGGGCCGTTTTGGGCGAGATTTCGAACTGATGGGACAGGGTGGCGGCGTTGGGGAACCGGTTGCAGCGAATCTGATGGTCAAACCACCGGAACCGCTCGATGATCAGAAAATTTCCCATCGGTATCTCCTCGTGAGTACAGGGAATTTCGTCCGGATTCAACAGGTTGTCATTCGACGATATTCCTTACATCCATATCCGGGCAAAAAACAACAAGAAACCGAAAAAGCCGTAGCGATTGAACGTATCTTTTGAGAATCCCGATTCCCATAGCGATCCGACACCGATAACAGCAACGCGGTCAGGCGGTCTGTACAAACCAGGAGATGGTCAGGGGTTGCTCCGAACGGTTTTTTCTTATTGACAATTCACAATGTAGCTGACATGTAGCTAATTAAAAACAGAATTCAGTAGTCAGGATTCAGGATTCAGTAGAAAAACGGTAAAGTCATTTTTATGTCCGGGGCCAAACACCAGGAATGATTCATGACCGTTTACCGGGAAAATGAAATGATTGATGAAAAATGAAGACGACGGGTGTCAACAGATCTGAACCTTCCGTTTATTGAAAGGAAAACCAATGAATATCGCCAAAAACCTGGAACGGGCACGTACATTTTTTCCGGAAAAACCGGCATTGATTTTTGAAGGGAAAACCTGGTCCTATCTTCAGCTCGATCAGGATGTCAACCGAATGGCCCATGCGCTACAGACCCTGGGAATCGTCAAGGGGGATCGGGTGGCGCTGTTTCTGCCGAACATCCCGGAATTCGTGATCGGGTATTTTGCCGCTCAAAAACTGGGCGCAATCGCCGTTTCCGTCAATGCCATGCTGAAACCGGAAGAGCTGAAATACATCATCAACGATTCAGAGTCCCGTATCATCATCACGACCGCACTGCTTCGAAAGGAAGTTCCGGCGGATGCCCTGCCATCGGTCGAACACATTCTCATTGCCGAAGGCGAGTCCGGCATTGATCTCTCGTTTGACAGGCTCTTGGCGGACGGCGGCACAGACTGCCGGTGCCTGGACCTGGACAGTCATGATCCGGCGGCCCTGCTGTACACATCCGGCACCACCGGTTTTCCAAAGGGCGCGGTCCTGACCCAGGGCAATATCAACTCCAATTCGAGGTCTGCGGCCAATCATTCCGGGGTCAGGCCCGAAGACTGCCTGCAACTGTTTCTGCCGCTGTTTCACTGTTTCGGACAGAATTACATCCTGAATGGCGGCATCAGCAAATGCGCCACCATTGCGCTTCATCGCCGATTTGAACCCGAACCGGTCCTGAACGCCATTCAGAAAGAACGGGTCAGCATGTTCTTTGCCGTTCCGACCGTTTTCATCTACCTGCTCAATATGGATACATCATCCTATGACCTGACCAGCCTGCGATACTGCTTTACGGCAGCCGCCAACATGCCCCGCGAGACCGCCCTGGCCTGGAAGGAAAAATTCGGGTTGACCATCCATGAAGGATACGGACTGACCGAATCCTCTCCGTTTGCCAGTTACAATCACGATTTCCGGCATAAATTCGGCAGCATCGGAACACCGATCGAAAATGTGGACATGAAAATCGCGGACGACAACGGCAATGAGCTGCCCGTGGGTGAAATGGGCGAGATCATCATTCGGGGCCCCAATGTCATGCAGGGATACTGGCGAAAACCCGAAGCCACCGCCGCCGCCATTCGTAACGGCTGGCTGAGATCCGGTGATATTGGCATCATGGATGAAGAGGGCTATTTCTTCATTACGGATCGGGTCAAGGATATGATCAATGTGGCCGGTTTCAATGTTTATCCCAATGAAGTGGAACAGGTCATGTACAAACATCATGCAATTCAGGAAGTGGCGGTTTATGGCGTAACCGATCCCATAAAAGGCGAGGCTGTCCATGCCGCTGTTGTTTTAAAAGAAAACATGGAATCGACACCGGAAGAGATTATCGGATTCTGCCGCACCAATATGGCGGTGTATCGCATCCCCCGAAAAGTGGAATTTGTGAAAGAACTGCCCAAAAGCCCGACCGGAAAGATTCTGAAACGAATTTTGCGTGGCGATTCGTGATCCATTAAAATTTTATTGATACCCCTCCCATTTTTATCTTGACGTCTCCTGCAAAAAGTCATAAAAAAAACCGACTGAGTACTCAGTCTAATATATCCGCAGGAGAATCCATGAAAAAAAAACAGAGCATCCTTCAGGCAGCGACCTATCTCTTTTCCCGTAAAGGGTTCAAAGACACCTCCATGGCCGAACTCTCCCGAATGACCGGCGCGGCCGAGGGTACCATTTTTTACCATTTCAAGAACAAGCAGGAAATTTTTCTGTCCATTCTCAGAGACCTCAAAGCGGACATTCTTCCGGAATTTGAGCGATATAAGGGAGAAAAATCCTTTAAAAATGGTCTCGACATGGTGGAAGAGACCGTGTCGTTCTATCTGTATATGGCCGGTCTCAAAGAAGATCTGTTTTCGATCCTCCATCAGCGTTATCCCTATGAACTGGCTGAAACAAATCCGGAATGCCGGGAAATTCTGGAAGCCATTTACAACTGCTTTGTCGATATTTTTGAAACGGCGATCCATGCAGGTCAGTTAGATGGCTCCATTGGTGATCTGCCCGCCCGAAAATCCGCCCTGATCCTGTTTTCCATGGTGGACAGCCTGGTGCGGTTTCGCATGTATAACCTGTATGATGTCGGGGCGCTCTATAATGAACTGATCGCATCGTGCAGACGGATGCTGATGAAGGTGGACGGTTGAAGTCTGGCGGATAGAGGGGCTGAAGACGGACGTCTTTTAACTCACAACCCATTACTCACAACTCGTTTAGGTGACCGGAATGATCAAACGGATTTTTCCATTTCTGGACTGGTTTACAGGCTATAGTATGGCCATGCTGAGGGCGGACGGGATTTCCGGCCTGACGGTGGCGCTGGTGTTGATCCCCCAATCCATGGCCTATGCGCAACTGGCCGGCCTGCCGCCGTATTACGGGCTGTATGCCTCGTTTCTGCCGCCCATGATTGCATCCCTGTTTGGATCCAGTCGTCAGTTGGCCACCGGCCCGGTGGCAGTGGTCTCCCTGATGACCTCGGCATCCCTTGAACCGCTGGCCACAGCCGGCAGCGAGGGCTATATCGCCTATGCCATTCTTCTGGCGCTGATGGTTGGTTTGTTCCAGCTTTCCCTGGGCGTGCTGAGACTCGGTCTGGTGGTGAATTTTCTGTCCCACCCGGTCGTGAACGGTTTTACCAATGCAGCGGCCATCATCATCGCCACATCCCAGCTATCCAAAATGTTCGGTGTCAGTGTGGACAGCGCGCAACATCATTATGAAACCATCATCCGCGTGGTGCAGGCTGCCTTTCATTATACCCACTGGCCCACTTTTTTTCTGGGTGTTCTGGCATTTGCCATCATGTATGGACTCAAACGCATTGCGCCAAGGATTCCCAATGTGCTGGTGGCTGTTGTCATCACCACAACAATTTCATGGCTGACCGGATATGAACATGATACAACCGTGGATATTTCAGCCATCCAAAACCCCCAGGCCATTCAATTGATCGAAAAATTCAACACCGCCACAAACGGCCTGCAACCGCTTTCGGAAAAACGCACCAGTGCCGCCAAAGAACTGGAAGATGCCAGGCTGTCCGGCAATCCGATGACCATTCTGGATTCCGAACATGCCGAACGGGTGATTCAGACCCAAAGCGAGATGCTGAAACATGACGCCCATGTTCAGCGGGAGGCGATACGGACCCTGTTGTTTTCCGCAGCCATCCAACCGGATGAAAAACTGGTGTTTTATCCTCAGAATCAGTTGCCGGAAGGCGCCAGAACCGACGACCGGGTCTGGCGGATCAAAACCGGAAATAAACCCATCGATTCAAAAAAAATACGCATGATCGGCGGCGGAGATGTGGTTGGCGAGGTTCCCAAGGGGCTGCCGTCATTTACCGTGCCGAAGGTCAATTTTAAAATCATGATGCACATGCTGCCCTATGCTGCCATCATCTCCCTTCTGGGATTTATGGAAGCCATTTCCATTGCCAAGGCCATGGCCAGCAAAACCGGTCAGAGACTGGATCCCAATCAGGAGCTGATCGGTCAGGGACTGGCCAATCTTCTGGGCGCTTTGGGAAAAAGTTATCCGGTTTCCGGTTCGTTTTCCCGGTCCGCGGTCAATCTTCAGGCAGGTGCCATGACCGGCCTGTCAAGTGTATTCACCAGCCTTGCAGTCGTTATCGCGCTGCTCTTCTTCACCCCCCTGCTGTACCATCTGCCGCAGTCGGTTCTGGCAGCGGTCATCATGATGGCGGTCATCGGTCTGATCAATGTGGCAGGCTTTGTTCATGCATGGGAAGCCCAGTGGTATGACGGCGTCATTTCCATCATTTCATTTATCTGCACCCTGTGGTTTGCGCCGCATCTGGACAAGGGAATCATGGTCGGTGTGGCCCTGTGTCTGATCGTTTTTCTGTATAAAAGCATGCGGCCAACCGTTGCCAGCCTGGCCAGGCACGAGGACATGGGGCTTCGATGCGCAATCACACATGGTCTGAAGGAATGCTGTTTCATTTCCCTTATCCGGTTTGACGGCCCGCTTTTTTTTGCCAACTCCAGCTATCTTGAAGACCAGATATCTGATCTGATGCGGGATAAAAAAAGCCTGAAGCATATTTTAATTGTGTCAAACGGCATCAATGATATTGACGCATCCGGTGAAGAAACATTATCCTTACTCGTGGAGCGGATTCGCAGCGCGGGAGTTGACATTTCCTTCAGCGGCGTGAATGAATCGGTGATGCGGGTCTTAAAACGCACCCATCTGTTGGCCAAGATCGGCGTTGATCATGTTTTCCCAAACATGGAAAAAGCCATACAGCAGATCCATGAATCGGCGCATCGGGACGGTGAGGAAGAAAACTGCCCGCTCCAGACAGTCTGCCGAATCGTTTCCTGAACATTACAGAACAAAGGGGATATTATGTCAGTTATTTCTGTTTTTAACGGTCTTTTCTGCAATGAAGAATCCGTGATTCAGGGAGTTGTTGCGAAAACCGGATTTCGCCTGATTCAGGACAGGGATGTGATTGCCGCAGCAGGCAAATTTTCCGGAATTCCGGATGATCGCATCGCGCGAACCTTTTCTGCCAAGGCATCCATTTTCAATCCGTTTACCCATGAAAAAGAACGGTCTCTGGCCTATTTAAAGCTGGCCATGGCCGAAATACTGGCTCAGGAAAAACTGCTTCTGGCTGGCTTTTCCTGCCATCTGATTCCGATGTCCATCACCCATGTGCTTCGGGTTTGCCTGATTGCGGATGTATCCTTTCGCGTCAACCAGGCCGGTGCATCACACACATCGGAAAAAGAGGCGCTCAAGCTGATCCGGAAAAGCGATGAGGACCGCTCGGTCTGGACATCGACACTGCGGCAGGAAAGCGACCCCTGGGAACCCGGGATGTATGACATGGTGATTCCCATGGGAAAAATATCCGGCAACGGAGCCATCGATCTGATTGTTGCCAACATCCACAAGGATGTATTGTCACCGACCCTGGCTTCCCGGGAATCCGTAAAGGATTTTTTGCTTCAGGCCCGGGTGGAGGTGGCCCTGGCCTGTGAAGGCCATGATGTCGCTGTCAGCTCGCGGGATGGCGCCGTGATGCTGACCATCAACAAACATGTTCTGATGCTGAGCCGCCTGGAACAGGAACTGAAAACATTTGTGTCTGGTCTGCCGGATGTCAAATCTGTGGAAACACAGGTGGGAAGCGACTTTCATCAGGCGGATATTTACCGGAAATTCGATTTTCAAACACCTTCCAAAGTTCTTCTGGTCGATGACGAACGGGAGTTTGTACAGACACTTTCTGAACGTCTGACCATGCGGGACATGGGTTCTGCGGTTGCCTACGATGGCGAATCTGCGCTGAAAATGGCCAGGGAGGAAGAGCCGGAAGTCATGATTCTGGATCTGAAGATGCCGGGGATCGACGGCATCGAGGTGCTGCGCCGCATCAAGGACACCCAACCCGAAATCGAGGTTATCATTCTGACCGGTCATGGTTCCGAAACGGACCGCAAAATCTGTATGGACCTGGGTGCGTTTGCCTATCTGCAAAAACCGGTTGATATTGATGTTTTGAGTGATACACTGAAGAAGGCCAATGAGAAAATCAGGCTGAAAAAGACTGAAGGCTGATTTTCTACTGAATTCTGAATCCTGACTACTGAATTCTGTTTTTCCTTTTTCACGGTAAACAGGCCGACATGTTCGATATAAACCGATATAAACCCAAATTCTGGGACCATCACGACATATCTGCCGGACCCTTCAAGCCGCTTTTCAATTTCAGGCTGATCTGGAAGCAGTCGGCTTTTCTGACGTTGAGTGTAGCGTTGATTCCGCTACTGTTTCTGGCAATTATGGATTACAAGGTTACCCAGAAGGCGGTGGAGTCGGAGATGCTGCTGCGGACATCCCGGCTGATTTCCAATACCAGGCGCTCCCTGTCTTTTGTTCTGGATGAACGAAAATTTGCACTCAGTTTCATTATTCTGGATAACACGTATGAGACGCTGGCCAATCCGGTTCGTCTGGGTCGCATTCTCGAAAATCTGAAGTCCGGGCTGGGCCAGTGGTCAGATTTGGGTCTCATTGATCATACCGGCAAACAGCAGACTTATGCCGGACCCTATGCGGTGGAAGGTCTTGACTACAGCAGCCAGCACTGGTACCGGGAGACCCTGCAAAACGGCTCGAATATCAGCGATGTATTTATGGGGTTTCGAAACATTCCCCATCTTGTGATAGCGGTCAAACATACCCGAATGGATGGCTCTCCGTTTATTCTGAGAGCCTCGCTGGATATCGAACGACTGACAGATCTCATTTCCAAACTGGAAGTGAGCGGTCATGGAGATGCCTTTATCATCAATCACAAGGGTGTTCTTCAAACACAGTCGCGATATTTCGGCGCTATTCTGGATCAAATCCCCTTTCCAATTCCGGAATTCAGCCAGGAAACCCGGGTTTTGGAACAAGTGGATCAGCAGAACCGGCCGGTAATCGTCGGATATGCCTATATTACCGGAACACCATTTATCCTGATGGTGGTCAAACAAAAGCATGATCTGATGGCGTCCTGGTACAATTCCCGTTTCAAGCTTTTAATTTTTTTGACGGGAAGCATTTTGATCATCCTGATTGTCGTAATCGGTGTATCAACCTATCTGGTAAACAACATTTATCTGGCCGACCAAAAACGGGTCATGACGCTTCATCAGGCCGAATATGCCAACAAGCTGGCATCCATCGGACGACTGGCTGCCGGTGTGGCACATGAAATCAACAATCCCCTGGCGATCATCAATGAAAAAGCCGGAATGATCAATGATATCTTCTCGTTTCGAAAAGAATACCAAACTGATACAAAACTGATCGGACTGGTTAAAGCCATCATTTCATCGGTTGATCGGTGTGCGACCATTACCAGACGTCTGCTGAATTTTGCCCGACATATCGAAGTCAGTGTCCAAAAGGTTAATCTCAAGGCCATCATTCAGGATGTTCTGGGATTTCAGACCAAGGAAGCCGAATATCGCAGTATTGATATTTCCGTGGATATTCCGGATAATATTCCGGAATTTATCAGTGACCGGGGCAAGCTTCAGCAGATTTTTTTAAATCTGGTCAACAATGCATTTGCCGCCATGAGAGATGGCGGCCATCTGACGATCCGGGCCAGACTTATGGCGGATGAACATCAGGTTCGGGTTGCGGTCAGTGATGACGGATGCGGCATATCCGAAGTCGATCTCAAACGGATATTCGAGCCGTTTTTCACCACAAAAAGCAGTTCAGGTGGAACCGGTCTTGGCCTTTCCATAACCTATGGCCTGGTTCGGGAAATCGGCGGCGATGTTCAGGTGGAAAGCCATTTCGGACAAGGAACCACCTTTACCGTGACGATTCCGCTGGAATACATTGATAAAAAAGGAGAATCCCATGCGTGTCTTACTGGTGGATGACGAAGAGGAACTGGTTTCCACTCTGGCCGAACGGCTGACCATGCGGGGTATTGATGCATCATGGGTGACCAGTTGCAACGCCGCCATCGATTTAATCGAACATGAGGATTATGATGTGGCTGTTCTGGATGTCAAACTTCCCAAGATGAGCGGGCTGGAGCTGAAGCGGCGATTGCAAATTCGAAGGCCGAACCTGAAATTCATTTTTCTGACCGGGCATGGCTCGGAGACTGATTACCAGGAAGGATCTGCAGAGGCAGGTGACCCCTATTACCTGGTGAAACCGGTTCAAATTGAATATTTGGTTGAAAAATTGAATGAAATCCATCAGCAGCCAGGAGATGCATGATGACTCAAAACCAATTGACAGCCGGCCAGTGCGGTCTATCATTTTTTGGATGCATGTCTGCATCCATTTCTCATGAAATTAAAAATTCTCTGGCCATCATCAATGAACATGCCGGGCTGCTGGAAGACCTTGCCCTGCTTTCAGAAAAAGGGGTTCCAATCAATCCAGATCGCCTGAAAACACTGTCCGGCAGCATTTTGAGGCAGGTCAAACGTGCAGATGCCATCATTAAAAACATGAACCGGTTTGCCCACAGCATTGACGAACCGATAAAAAGCATCAATTTAAGTGATATGCTTTGCTTCACCGCCATGCTTTCAACCCGTCTGGCATCCATGAAGGGTGTGACACTCAAGCCGCCATCGGGTGAAATCGCCATAGAGATACAAACCCGGCCATTTTTTCTGGAAAATCTGATCTGGATCTGCCTGAAAGCGATTTTTAATGCCCAGGAAAAAGCCTGGAATCTGAATTTGACGGTGGAAAACAGGGAGTCTCATGCAGCCATCTGCTTTCAACTGGAAGATGGATCCAAGACATCAGCCATCTGCCGTGACATTCTGGAAGAAAGCCGGCCTATCCTTGACCTTCTCCAGGCGGAACTACAGGAGAATACAGAGAACCATCGGATTTATCTGATGCTGCCCAAAAAGATGGATGCGGTAGGGCTGTGTGAATTAATTGATTAATATAGCTTTCAAGATAAAGATTTTGGGTGCGTTATCGGTCGGGGATGGCCTAAAAAGGCCTATCCCCTCCCTGCTGTCTTCCCAAAATCATTATCTTAAAAGCTATACAATTTGTCGGTTTATGGATTTGCCGGGAAGCAAGCGACGAACCCCACATGTTATCCGTTAAACCGGTGCGTCATTTTTATTTAAGAAAAGGAGGACGTCATGTCTGAAAAAGTATTGCTGATCGATGATGAGAAGGATTTTCTGGAAATCATGTCGGAAAGAATGAAAACGCGCGAGATTGAAGTTACAACGGCTTCCTCTGCAAAAGAGGCATTGAAACAGGTTGAGGCGGAATCTTTTGATGCCGTTATTCTGGATCTTCAAATGCCGGAAATGGATGGTCTGGAAGCATTGAAGATCATGAAATCCAAAAATCCGGATCTTCAGGTCATTCTTCTGACCGGTCATGCCACGGTTGAAAAAGGCGTTGAAGCCATGAAACTGGGTGCGATGGATCTGATGGAAAAACCTGCGGATTTAAAGGTACTTACCGAAAAAATCAAAAAGGCCCATGCAAAGAAAATGATTCTGGTGGAAAAGAAGACAGAAGATAAAATCCGGCATATCATTGGCGCTAAGGCATGGTGATGCGGGAATAATATAAAAGCAGAATTCAGTAGTCAGGATTTAGAAATCAGTAGATAAACGGTAAATGTCATTTTCATATGTGTGGGTTAAATTCCAGGAATGATTCATGAACGTTTATTGTGAAATGCCGAAATGCCGTGATTCGGGGATGCCGAAATGCCGGAATCTCCCTATCCCGACATCTCGGCATTATGGTCGAACTTATTTCATCCCCCTCAACTCCCGTGAAACACCAGCGATTTTACGGTGACGGGGAATACCTGACGCCCGATGAGTGGTTCACCGATATCGATCCAGTCGCCATCTTTTAGGATCAATTCATCCAGAGAAAGCAGATTGTTTTTTAACCGCGTTTCACGTTTGATCACATTTCCCACGCTGCATGCGATATCTTTTTCAAAAATCAGAATGACAGGCAGGTTGTTGTTGATGGAATTTTCAAGCGCGATTTCAATGGATCTGGCAAACAGTTCCAGATCCGGATAATTGACCCGGACCGGATCTCTGAAATACAGGGCAGCCATATCTTTGCCCTCGGTCAGATCATAGCGCTGAAATGCCTGTTTTATACGGGATACAACATGATCGACAGAAAGGCTGGCATATTCGGCATCCACACGAAGAACCGGTATATTTCGAATCGGAAAAGCAAGCCTGTCATCCATAAATCCGGAGCAGCCCGATATGGACAGAGAATATGCGCCTGCCCCAATGACCGTGGCCCGAATCTTGTTGGTTGGCTCGACAACCGGCGCATTCAGCTTGGGGATAAGTCTGACAATATTTTCCGCCAGACTGTTTCCGATGTCCCCGAAATGCCCCTTTTCACCATAAATAAATTCGGCCACACCTCCGGAAAACGAAATCTCGTCAATTCGGTTTGGAAAATTTAGATTGTCTGTCACCATCAACTGCCGGGCCAGAACCGAATCTGCCGGCCCTGTCATCACCTCAACCAGGGTTTCGGCCAATGTAGATGCAATCTGGTCGATATCTCTCTGATGGATTCTGTCCCCGATCCGATTCGTCAGACCCAGATAATCCATCACCCGTATGGCCGGTTGATCCAGTCTGGATATGCTGCCGGTTGAGTCCATGGCAAGCAGCCTGCCACCGATGGATATGCAGCTTGTTGAGGTCACCCTGCCATTGACGGATATCGCCAGATTGGCTGTCCCGCCACCAATATCACAGGACAGAATGGTTTTATCCTGATTTTTTGACCGGGCGACCGCCCCCGACCCCATGGCAGCCAGTAGGCTTTCGAAATTGGGGCCGGCAGTGGCAGCCACAAATTTTCCCGCGTCTTTGGAAATCGATTCGGCAATCTGTCTGGCATTGTGTTTCTTTGCGGTCTCTCCGGTCACAATCACCGCACCCGATTGGATATCCGCCGGATCGATTCCTGCCCGGCGGCATTCTTCCTTGGCGAAAAGACTCAACCGGTCAAAATCAATGATATCATCATCCAGAATCGGTGTATGGATGATTCGTCCCTCATAAAGGATGGTTCGATTCGTTATCTGGAACCGGCGGGAAGGAGACAATTCATCCTTTGAGAGCATCAGATTGGAAAAAATCATATGGGTCGTTGAACTGCCGACATCAATGCCGACAGACAGTAATTTGATGGTATCGATTTCCATTTTTATCGCGAAAATGTGTCAGATTTTAAGTTTTAGGTTTTAAGTGGACCGATATCGCTTTTAAGATAATGATTTTGGGAAGGCGGCAGGGGAGGGGATAGGCCTTTTTTATCGGCCATCCCCGACCGATACCGCAGTGAAATTATTTTTCTGAACGTCTATATCTGCCCTGCCATTATACCTGTTCCTGAAGAACCGCCGCATGTTTTTGAGCGTTAAAAAACCGGGTCGCGGCATTCCGCTTCTTTTGGATGGTGAGGTTGTCTGCGGCAACGAAATCAACGGCTTTTTCATCGCAAAACCGGACACATTGGGGCTGTCCACCGCAAAGATCGCATTTAAAGACTTTTTTATCGATCCGGCTATAATTCATGGCGCCAAACGGGCATACGCTGACACAGGACCGACATCCGATGCACAGATTCTGATCCACGGTCAGAAAACCATAATCCGGGTCCCGCGATATGGCCTTGACCGGGCAGACATTCTGGCATGGCGCATCCTCACACTGCTGGCAGATCATCGGCACATACTGACCTTCGTCTTCCCATTTAACAATTCGAATCCGGCTTCGGGCGGGATTGGATACCCCGTCATGCATAACCGCACAAACCAGTTCACACAGGCGGCAGCCGGTACATTTTTGGTAGTCAACAAACAGAACATTCTCCATTGTGATTTCCTCTCCGCAGTCTTATAGCAGGTGAGATGGTTCCTGAGTGATATTCAGCCGCTGAAGGGTTTCGGGTTTTGGAATCCCGTTTTCATCCCAGCCGCAGTGTTCATAGAATTCATCCACCATGATTTTGAATTTATCCCGGTCAATGGTGCGTCCGACCACATCAGGGGCCCCTCTTCGGGTTGGTTCATCAAAATACCGGTGATTGAGCATGTCGCCTTTTTGCAGATCATATCGGGTCAATCCTTCCCTCAAATTGAACAGCCGTTCCATGATGTTGCACCGTTCAGCAATTTCCCAAAGCTCGACCGGTGTGAATTCCAGGCCGGTGTTGTAATAAATGACCTTGGGCCAGTCTTCGAAATTGGGCAGGGTCGCGCCCAGAAACAGGGTGTGATACTTGCAGATACCCAGGCAGTCAACTGCCATGTAGCAGTTCTGATGCCAGAAGACCTGCCAGGGTTTTCCCACATAATCCGTATGTTCAGAACTCAGCGGACCATCATAGGGAACCGGATTGCTGTAAATCCGGCGCATCACCTTTTCGGGCAGATGATACAGATCGATTGCCGGTCTGCTGCGAAGATGGTCGGATCCCCGCGAGGCTGTGGCAATATTCAGTGCCAGACCCGGCGTGCCGCGCTCATCGGAATGCAGATTGCTCATGCCTTTGACCTGAATCAGGTATTCAAACGAATTCTGGCCAATTTTTTCAGATGCCGGGATCCCGCCTTCGGCCAGAACATCTCCCAGCCACCCCTTTCGAAGACAGATGCGGTGCACCATTTCAATCAGCGCATCATCATTGCCAAATCGCAAATCCAGACCGTCGGTGTCTTTGCTGGTAAGAATACCCAGTTCATACAGCTCCATAGCCCATGAGATGATACTGCCGATTTCCAGGTTATCGACACCATACTGATCCACCAGATGATTGCCGACCAGAACGGTTTCCGCTTTTCTGCAATCCGGCTCGCCGCCAAACGCCCCCTGAGACGTGTATTCCGGTCCCTCATCGTATTTTCCGGCATAGGGCCCTGTCGGAATTTTATACTGGGCGCGGCAGTGAACCTGGCATCCGAAACATCCGGCCATGTGGTGCGGCCCCATGGTTTCGGTGCAAATCTCATCCAGTCTTTCCGGCTCGATATCGTCTGCATACTCCATCTGGTTATACTGGAAGTTCCGGTTTCGGACCCCCCCCCATGTATTGGTCGCCCCCCAGATGAAAGGTGTCCCCAGCGCACCCTGGGTCCGGTTGACTTTGGCACTGGTGATCTGTTCGATAAACCGTTTGTTGTATTCCAGAGCCTCGAATGGATGAGCGATCTTGATATCCATGGTGCCGCGGACGGCAACCGCCTTCAGATTTTTGGATCCCATCACCGCGCCCATTCCGGTCCGACCCGCCGCATTTTTGATGCCGGTCATGACATTGGCATAGCGAACCAGGTTTTCACCGGCCTGACCGATGACCGCACTTTTAACTTCTTCATCCCCCAATTCCTCCCGAATGGCCCACTGGGTCTCAGTGGTTGACTTGCCCCATAGCCGGGTGGCATCGCGAATCTCGATTTTGCCGTTATGAATCCAGAGATAAACCGGTTTATCGGCCTTACCCGTGATGACCAGATGATGAAATCCGGCCCAGGCCATCTCCGGCGCAAAAAATCCACCCATATTGGCGCTGCCCAAAAGTCCGGTCAGCGGGCTTTTGGCCATGATATGGGTTCGGGCGGTTGCCGAGGCGCAGGTGGCTGTCAGAATGCCGCCGCTGATCAATAGCGGATTGTCCGGCCCAAGGGGGTCGCATCCTTCGGGCGCATGGTTGAAAAGCAGGTAAGCGTCCAGTCCGCGGCCGCCCAGAAATTTTTTTCTCACATCCAGCGGGATTGGCTTAATGTCGATTTTTCCCGTTGAAAGGTTGATATATGCAATTTTTCGATCCAGTGCCATTTTAGACAACCTCCTTTACCTGTCTGGTGCCGGCGACTTCAAGTTTCCGGGTGAGTGCGTCGGCCGCGATTTTCCGGTTGACTTCCCATACCGGTCCGCGAATTCGCGGCAGATCCGGTCGAACCCAGTAGATTCGAAATTCCATTCCGCATGTCGCACATTTGATGCGATCGGCGCCCGGAGACGGCTCCAGCCGCTCCATGCAACTGGGGTTGTGGCACCTGACTTTGCCATATGTTCGGGTCTTGCTTAACGATTCGGCGGCTGAGACGTTTTCTGCGTCGATTGCCATGACACACACTCCTTGTTTCAATTGATTACCGTGAAAATGCAAAAACAGAATTCAGTAGCGAGAATTCAGACCCAAAATCATTATCTGAAAAGCTAATTTTCCAAAACGTTCACTATAATGAATTTATTGATTGTTTATCTGAACCATTTTTATCAGATAAAAAAAGATTGTCAATGCCAAAATTCACTTTAACATAATAATATATCAGTTTTCTGATTGACAGTTTCCGCCATTTTGAATATAAATAGATCCATACAGTATCGTTCACTATAATGAATTATACACTTTACTTTTTAGATATCTATAGCTGGCCTCGGACAGGATCTTCAAACAGGCTCTTAGGCAACCACTCATTTGAACAGGTTTAAGGCCGATGATGAATCAATCGATTTTATGTGGACCAGACATGTGGGCAGGCCGCATCATTCCGCAAAAGGTGATCGAACGTTTGAAACAGGGGGATAAGGAAGTGCTTGTTCCCGCATGTGACCGGATCGATACGGGTTCCGGAATGCTGGTCATTGACCCGCAAAAATGCAATGGATGCAAACTGTGTGAATTCGCCTGCTCGCTTTTTCATGAAGGTGAGATCAATTTGGCCCGATCCCGGATTCATGTGCTGGAATGGAATTCTCCCGGCGTGTTTCTGCCCGTCCTGTGTCAGCAGTGCAGCGACGCACCATGCCGGGCTGCCTGTCCCAAGGAGGCCATATCCTGGCAGGATGATACGGCACAGGTTGTGATTGATTATGACCGGTGTGTGTCATGCGGGATGTGTGTGGCGGCCTGCCCCTTTGGCGCCATGGGCTTTGACGGAATCCGTCAGATGGTTTTCAAATGTGATGTTTGTGGCGGCAATCCACAGTGCGTCCATTTTTGCGAACCCGGGGCGCTGACCTTTCCGGATGCGGATGATCTTCCGGTTTCACGGCTTCGTCTTTCTGCGGGCATTCGAAGGAGATATTGAGATGACCTATCTACAGGTAAACCACCGATGCAACGGATGCCTGGCCTGTCTGCAAAACTGTCCGGCCAATGCCATCGATGTTCGGGATTCTGATGGCACCCGAACCATTCTGCACAACATGGCGCGCTGCGCCCGATGCGGAAACTGCTGGCGCATCTGCCCGCAACAGGCCATTGAATTTCAGCACATGCTTGCGAATCAGTGGGATGAAGTTGTTTCCCTGGCGCTGATTCACTGCCAGGTATGTGGTGAACCCCTGTATACGTCCGCCTATTATGAAACCCTTGCGGAAAAACCAGGTGTTTCACCCGCACCGCTGTGTTCCCTTCATAAAGAAGCCCTTGCGCTCAAGGTCAATGCGCATTTTGCTGGAAGGATGAAAGCTGAAGGATGAAGGCAAACCGGAATGAATTGTCCAAATGAGGTAAAACCATGATCGTTGGTAATCTTAAACCCGTCCAGGAAATCGTAGCCTCAATTCGGGGGTATCGGCGCATTCATATCGTCGGCTGTGGAAGCTGCGTCACCGTTTGTCTGTCCGGAGGGGATCGGGAAGCCCATATGCTGGCGGAAGAACTGGGGCGCCGGGTGCACCATGACGGAGACCCACCAGCCATTTCCATCGACACCATTCTCAGACAGTGTGAACAGGATCTTATCACAACCTGCCAACCCATTCCGCCGGAAACCGATGTCATTCTTTCCCTGGCCTGTGGCGCCGGTGTTCAGACCATGGCCGAAGCGCTGTCGCCCCTTCCGGTTCTGCCGGCATTGAACACCACCTTTCTCGGCGCTTCGTTTGAGCCCGGTGTATGGCGGGAAATGTGCGCGGGATGCGGGGATTGTCTGCTGGGTTACACGGGTGGCATATGCCCGATTGCCCGATGCGCGAAAAGTCTGTTGAACGGGCCATGCGGCGGAACCAATGGCCGAAACTGCGAAGTGAGTCCGGATATCCCCTGTGCCTGGGTGCAGATAATTGAGCGTCTGACCCGGCTGAACAAACTGGATCTGATCATGGATATCCGACTGCCCAAGGACTGGCGTCCGGCAGGGGGGGAAGGCCCGCGCATCCGCCAGCGGACCGGTATTGCTGGAAGTATTGACACGCAGCGGTAACAAACCCAATTATACCTTTCAAAATAGTAACTTTTCAGGCACAAAGGCACATAGTGGCAAAGGCACAAATCTGTGCCTTTGCTACTTTGAACCTGAATATAAACCGGAGTGGTTACGACATTCTTGTCAATACACCTTGCGTTTTGAAAATCCCCTGCCCAACACATTGAATGTATTTTCCGTGATCAGGAGAAGGTTCCAGAGCACGGATGTGATCATCCGGTGGTACGGGAGTTTTTTCATTCGGGAATTCCTTTGACCCTATGAAGCTGATTGGTTATCGAAATTGTCAAAGTTAATGCCGAGGCGAATGATGTCAAGCAGGCGGCAATAAAAAGGACAGACTCTCCAAAGACGTTGAAGGGATTGATTTTCCGCCTTGAACCTGATAATTGGCACATGCTGTTATAGCCTGAACGGAAACCCTCTTTCCATCAGACACTATATAGCCTGTCGGCAAGAAAATGCATGACTTCTAATCGTTACGGGGGGGATATGAGAACGCTGAAGGATAAATTGTCGCATCTGACCTATATGCAGGCCGTAAAGCTGCTCGGGATCCAGGGTAAAGCGTTGCTGATGATGGGCGGTAAATTCGATATCGATGTTTTCGAACAGGTGACACTCGACAACGAGCGCTTTCAATTAAAACTGGAAGACGCGATCGTTGACATCCGGCTGGACCCGATGAAGCCTCAGCGAATCCAGATGACTTGCAGCGCTTGCCCTGCGATCTGCGAGCATCAGGGTGCAGCCCTTTCGTTGATTCTGGAGGAGAAGACGGCCTTGGGGTTGGCTGCGCCACCGCCCGAGAGAGTTCCTGTCGAGAGCCTGAGCGACACCGAACTGATCGATCAGGCCATCTCTGATCGAAAGGAGCGGGCGCAAACTGAAAAGATGCGTCTGATGTCCATGAAGCCGAATGAATTGTGGACCGATTACGTCGTCACGAATCACGCTTCCGGAAAAAGTTACCGGATCGCACTCCGCGGCTGGAAACCCGGAGAATCCTATTGCTCATGTCCGGATTTTCGCAAAAATACGCTCGGTACCTGCAAGCATATTCTTTTTGCTCTGGAAAACGTCCGGAAAAAATTCAACAAACAGATGCGGGAAACCCCGGCTGAAGTCAAGGATATCTCTTTTTATCTTCATTATGGAGAAGAAACGCAACTGAAAATGTTGATGCCGGAAACCCTTGATTCCGCCGTTTTGAAACATCTGCTGCCGCTGAAAGGAAAACCCATTGAAAACATGAAGGACTTGATCAGCCGCATCCGTCATGTTGAAAATGAGGGCATTTCGGTCGTTATCTATCCGGATGCCGAAGAGGTTATCAACCGGAAGCTGCTTCAGGACCGGATGGCTGATGAGGTCGCCGATATCCGCAGGGATCCGGCCAACCACCCGCTGCGAAAGACGCTTTTAAAAACCGAACTGCTTCCATATCAACTGGATGGCATTGCTTTTGCCGCGGGGGCCGGTCGCGCGGTTCTGGCCGACGACATGGGGCTGGGGAAAACCATCCAGGGAATCGGGCTTGCCGAATTTTTATCACGCCATGCCTCGGTTTCCAAGGTGCTGATCATTTGCCCGGCGTCCTTGAAGGCCCAGTGGCGTGTTGAGATCAAACGCTTCAGCCATCGCAGTTCCTGCCTCATCCTGGGAGCCGTGAAGGATCGCAAGGCCCAGTATGAGAACGACAGCTTTTTTACGATCTGCAATTACGAGCAGGTGCTGCGGGATTTTTTATCCATAGAAAAGGTGCCCTGGGATCTTATCATCCTGGATGAGGGACAGCGGATCAAAAACTGGGAAGCCAAGACGAGCCGGGTGATCAAGGCCCTGCGATCTCCGTTCGCCCTGGTGCTCTCCGGCACGCCGCTTGAAAACCGGATCGATGATCTTTTCTCGGTCGTGGAATTTATTGATGACCGGCGTCTGGGGCCGGCATTTAAATTCTTCAACCGGCACCGGATGGTCGATGAAAAGGGAAAACTCCTGGGATACAAAAATCTCGACGCGTTGCGCGAGCGGTTAAAACCCATTCTGCTGCGTCGTACCCGGGCCTCGGTCATCAAGGATCTGCCGCCCCGGACCACTCAGGTGATCCGCATTACCCCCACCGAAGAGCAGCTTGACGTGGAAAGCACCCATCGCCGGATCATTCAGATCATCCTCCAGAAAAAATTCATTTCGGAGATGGATCTCCTCCGGCTTCAAAAAGCTCTTTTAATGTGCAGGCTGTGCGCCAACAGTACATTTCTGGTGGATAAACAGGCACCGGGTTACTCGAGCAAGCTAAAGGAACTCGATTCACTCCTGGAGCAGCTCTCTGACGAGGAGGATCGCAAGATCGTTCTTTTCTCCGAGTGGACGGGTATGCTCGATATGATCGAGCCGTTGCTGGAGGCCCGAAAGCTGAACTACGTCCGATTGGACGGCTCCATCCCACAGAAGATGCGTCAGGGTCTGGTGCAGCAGTTTCAGCAAAACCCCGACTGCAAGCTTTTTATCACCACCAATGCCGGATCAACGGGATTGAATCTTCAGGCCGCCAACACCGTTATCAATGTTGATCTGCCCTGGAATCCAGCCGTATTGGAGCAACGCATCGGCCGGGCTCATCGTATGGGTCAGAAGCGTCCGGTGCAGGTGTTTTTGCTGGTGACGGTCGATACGCTGGAGGAAAGTCTGCTCGCGACCCTTTCGACCAAGCATGAGCTCGCGATGGCGGTACTCGATCCGCAGGCGGATATCACCCAGGTCAACATGACAACAGGCATGGAAGAGCTCAAGCGAAGACTGGAGATTCTGCTGGGGGCCAGGCCCGATGCTGCCGAGGACGAAAGCATGAAGGCGCAGGTGGAAAAGCAGACCGCGCATCTGGCGAAAACGGAGAAGATGGCGGCGGCCGGCGGACAATTGGTCGGCGCAGCATTTGCCTTTATCGGCGAGATGTTCTCGAGCGCCGATGAAACCGAAAAAATCGTCTCTCTCACCGAAGTCTTCAAATCAAAACTCAGCGAATGCATGGAAAAAAATGATGACGGCAGCCTCAGCATGACGATCCGCATGCCGGATGACACCTTTGTACAAAAAATGGCAAGATCTCTTGCCCAGATGGTCGCGGCCGGACAATAGGTGCCGAAATGCGTTCATCATAAAAAAATTACATTCCTCTAACAATCCGCTAACAATTTCAGATTATCATATTCCCAATCAAGATGATTTTCAGACCGGCTGACATGTCTGTCAATCGGGGCCATGCCCGACGATCCGGGAATGGCCGTTTCTGGAAAACGATCGTCATCTTGCTCGAAAAAAAATATCAACCAAAACGATTATCCAAATTGAGGAGGACACGATGAAATCCCGCCTGACCACCCTGTTGACAATGGCTCTGCTGACCGGCTTGATTGCCGGTGGTGCATGGGCCGTAGAGTTGGACCCCAAACTGACCGCGTATCAGAAAACCAGCGGCGTATCCGGAAATTTAAAATCCATTGGTTCCGATACCCTGAACAATCTGATGACACTCTGGACCGAAGGGTTCCGGGCCAATTATCCGGCTGTCAAAATTGAAATTGAAGGCAAGGGGTCTTCGACTGCCCCCCCTGCCCTGATTGAAGGAACCGCCCAGTTCGGTCCCATGTCCCGGGAAATGAAATCCAAGGAAATCGACGAGTTTGAAAAAAAGTTCGGTTACAAACCCACCCGTATCCGGTCTGCGGTGGATGCATTGGCCGTGTTTGTTCACAAAGACAATCCGATCAAATCCATGACGCTTCAGCAGGTGGATGCCATTTTTTCAAAAAATCGCAAAGGCGGATTTTCCAAGGATATCGTGACCTGGGGTGATCTGGGCCTGACAGGTGAATGGGCTGATAAACCGATTTCCCTGTATGGACGTAATTCCGCATCGGGTACATATGGTTATTTCAAGGAAGTGGGCCTGTTTCATGGCGACTATAAGGACTCGGTCAAGGAACAACCCGGATCATCCGCGGTCGTTCAGGGGGTCGCCACTGACAAATATGCCATCGGGTATTCCGGCGTGGGATACAAAACCGCCGATGTCCGAACGGTTCCGCTGGCTGTCGGTGAGGGAAAACCATCATTTGACGCCAATGCCGAAAATGCGTACAGCGGCGACTATCCGCTGGCCCGTTTCCTGTACATCTATCTGAACAAAAATCCCAATCAGGCCATCAATCCCCTGCAGGGTGAGTTCATCAAATACGTTTTCAGCAAAGAAGGCCAGCAGATTGTCATCAAGGATGGTTTCTACCCGGTAACGAATGCACTGGCCCAGGAAGATATAAAGACTCTGGGTATTAAATAATCTGATTGCATATAGACCTTCAGAAAAATAATTTCGCTGCGTTATCGGTCATCCCCGACCGGTAACGCACCCCAAATCGCTATCTTGAAAGCGTTTAAAAAAGATTGAATATTTATGAAATATAGAATCCTGTGATTGTCAGGCATTTGTAACCGCTCTTCAAAGGCGACTCTGGTGTCGGCGGGGTCCAGGCAGTCATACGGCGCTGTTTTTGTCCTTGACAATATAATTATTAATCATTTAGATGGGATTAACATGGTTTTTCAGTCATTGAAACTCTGACCCATTTCTAACCTCCATTCCGAACCTGTCGTCATACTAATCCCGAATATCAGGTAAAACGACTCCAAATAATTGCCGTTGCCTTTCACTAACCGGTTTCATTTTCAGCATGCTGACTGTTTTTTTTGACTGTCGATATATTCAACGCATGCGGATATGCCAGGCCGTCAAACCAAAATTCAGTTTCATTCATCGAACCTGTTTTTCGCCCCAACCTTTGTCCCATTAACCCTTGAATCAACCGTTTAAACTTAAAGGGTAAAGGAGGTGATCATCTGCCCGATCGGCTGTTTTCGAACAAAAGCGCAGCATTTTTAATCACCTTGATAAACAGGAGGGAGTTCAGATGAAAATTCGAAAGCATTTCAGTCAAATCGCCATATCGGCGGGAGTCTTACTGATCGTTTCACTGGCCACGGCTGGTACGTGTCTTGCAGGAGGACTTGTCTCCGTTCATGGAAGTTCCGGTCATATCGAACGTATGGGAAACCTTACCAGCACTGATAATATATATTTTGGATGGGGGCTGGATATCATACAAAAGCCAGGAGTTTTTAACTGGCTCCATTATTCGATTCCCACGACTCCGGGAACTAAAACCAGGTATCTGCTGCTTCGCTATGAAACGGGTGCCAATGGAGATTTTGCCGATTCAATAATCACAAATTTGCATGTATTTGACGGTGAAACAAGGATATATGCAAACGATTCGATAAATTTAAGCGGTGGTCCAGCTTATACCGTTATCGATATGGGAGAAGATAAAACCATTGCCTGGGGACTTGGCCTTACCATCGGTATCAAAGCGGGCGTGGAAAGTATGAGCCATCGGATGCGCATTTATGCAGTTTGGGCTGAATACCGTTAAAATCAGATCATTTGATGGGTGGTTTGTGATGGAGGCAGATGCAGAGACGGATGGGATCATGGTGTCATCGTCCTTTTTATA
>Ga0351892_10117_pt1 | contig 31708 bp, 22 predicted proteins | sample TotcelFGM3001K14_FD_206763 | JGI IMG/M metagenome (GOLD analysis project Ga0351892, IMG submission 206763) | Enriched cells from coal bed in the Powder River Basin, Montana, United States - Total cells FGM rep3 HSBNCT.FGM.300.1.K14 ... | reverse complement strand
CAAAATAAAGCCGGCATCCAAATACAATCCACAAAACATTCCGGTAACCCCGGTGGGAGTTTACAAACTTATGGCAGCCGAAAGGGCATCTGCACAGGGGCTCTTTATTGCCATCTGCAGAACTTTTGGAATTCCTTCAAGGTTCGAGGAGGTGACAGGAAAGCTCCAGTACTACTTGGAGAGCGCCTGGGTTGAAGCAAATATTTTTGATGAAGGGGGGGAGATAATTGGTAATGTCGGTCAGATTGCCGGAGATAAAAACACATCTGCAACAGGCTCAGTAACAAATTACGGCCGGCTGATGGTAAATTACCGGGGCAAGGTGGTTGATGATCCTAAGTTTGAGAGCCATTTTACCATTGCCAGGATTGAAAATGGCGGGATAAATACACTCAATTTCAGAGGTAAAGAGGGAAAAGCTACAATCAATCTATTCTCATCATTTGGTATTAGCAACATTACAAGAAAACTAAGCGTTCTCAACTCCAGACAGTGGAGGGAGTTTATCCTTGAGGGTTACAGAAACTATGACCTTCATATGGGATTAGCCAAAGAGACTGCCGTTCACTACACTGTTGTAGACTCACTTAACCCTGTAAACAGCGGAGATGGAGATTGGCAGTCACTAATGTACAATACCGCTTATGAAAAACAGGTGGGAGTAAATATCTCCGGTGGTACTAAAGCGATGAGATACTCTTTGAGTACATCATATCTGGATCAGGAGGGTATTATAAGGAACTCTAAATACAAAAGATTTACTACCCGTGCCAATACTGAATTTGACGCATCTGAATACATAAAGGTGGGTACAAATGTTGCGTATACATACAGTACTAACGACAGAATCTCTGCCGGCGGTATGGGTAACAGGTCTATGGTGGTTGCTCTTTTAACAAGACCGCCTACTTATGCCCTAAACTATCCGGACGGCTCTTATTTAGGTTATCTTAACGGAAAACGAAATCCAATAGCTCTGGCAGAGGAGTGTCTTCACCTCAATACATCTCACAGAGTAAATGCAAATGAGTATCTGGAGATCTCTTTCACAAAATGGTTGAAATTTAAAACCAGCTTCAGTATAGATTTTGAAGCCCAAAAAGAGGATGAGTTCTTCCCAACTACAGTAGACTACAGGGTTGGTTACAACACAGGAGCTGTGAGGGTTGCCGAATATTTCACCTGGGCCAACGAAAACTACTTTACATATAACCAGTCATTCTCGGGACACAATGTGAGTGGTCTGTTGGGATTCAGTCAGCAAGAGTGGAAAACAGATGTTACCGGTCTCAACGGATCTACATTTGTGAGTGATGATATCAGAACTCTCAACGGAGCAGGTACAATATCCGGGCAAGAGGTGAATGTAGCTTATGGCCACTCAATGGCATCATTCTTCGCAAGAGGAGCATATGACTACAAGGGAAAATATCTGTTTGAGGTTAACCTTAGAGCAGACGGTTCATCAAGATTCGGCAAGAACAACCGGTTTGGTTACTTCCCATCTGCATCTGCAGCGTGGCGATTCTCCGACGAAAAGTGGTTTAAGAGCATAAAATTTGTTAACGACGCAAAACTTAGGTTAAGTGTTGGTCAAACAGGTAATGAAGCTATCGACAACTATACAGCACAGGGGACATTTATAACAGGGAGGAACTATCTCACAAATGCAGGTGTTGCCCCATACCAGATGCCAAATGCAGATCTATCCTGGGAGACAACAACTCAGTATAACTTAGGTCTGGATCTCTCATTCCTCTACGGTAGAGTAGACTTTATCTTTGACGCATATATCAAAAATACAAAAGATCTTTTGTACGATGTTCCAATGCCAAATACCACAGGCTTTACCTCTGTTATTAACAACGTTGGAGAGGTTCAGAACAAAGGTCTTGAGTTCTCGGTTATATCAAAGAATCTTGTAGATAAATTCAAATGGAATACAACCTTTAACATAAGCTTTAACAAAAATAAGGTTGTCAGCCTGCCTAAAGAGGTGCTGGTTAACGGCTACATCCAGAACGGCTCATTCCATATACTTAAAGAGGGAGAACCAATCTCTACATTCTTTGGCTACAAATACAAGGGTATCTATGCATATGATACAGATAATGTAGACCAGCTCAGGCACCTCAACAGTACCGGTAAGATATTCAAAGGTGGCGACGTAATCTGGGAAGACATTGATAAAAACGGTTATATAGACCAGAATGATAGGACAATCATTGGTAATGCCCAGCCTCTTTTTGTGGGAGGTCTTACAAACGACTTCTCATACAAGAATTTCTCATTGAATATATTTATGCAGTTCAGCTATGGTAATGATATCTACAACAACGTAGATTACTACAGAAACTCTATTTTCTCTTATAATAATGTAAGCACAGAGTTCTACTACAATGCCTGGAGAAATCAGGGTGATGTTACAGAGTATCCTAAAGTTGTTAGAAACGATCCAATGCAAAATGAGGCCAGAGTGCAAAGCCGTTGGGTTGAAGACGGATCCTATCTAAAGGTTAAAACTGCAACTTTTGCGTATGAGTTTCCGAAAAATGTTGTCTCCAAGTTTAAACTCCAAAGTTTAAAACTATATGTTACCGGAAGTAATCTGCTCACTTTCACAAACTACAGCGGATACGATCCCGATGTTAATACACTATCTTCCGGATTAAGACTTGGTGTTGACTATGGCTCATATCCACAAAGCAGAACATTCCTGTTTGGGTTAAATATTGGTTTCTAAAACATAGTTAAAAATGAAAAAAATAAATTATAAAATATTTTTACTGGGGTTGGCTATTTTAAGCATAACCTCTTGTGTAGACGCTTTGCTGGATAAAAAACCTATCAGCAGTTTTTCTGCAGAGAGTTTTTATCGCACACAAGATCAGGCAAGAGCCGGCGTTTATGGCGTTTACAACGCACTGCAATCTGCAATGCACACAAACTTCTCATTTTGGGGAGAGGGTCGTGCAGATAATGTTAAGATCAAACACTCAGGAGAGACAACTTTTTTGCAGAACAACACTCTTACAGCATCAATCTCATCTGCAGACTGGACAGCTCTTTATACCTTAATAAGCAGGGCAAACTATGCAATTGCAAACATTCCTAAGGTTTTCCCGGAGAACGATCCAACCGGTAATCAACTTATTGGTCAGTCCAGAGCATTGAGAGCCCTTGCATACTTCTACCTGGTGAGAGTTTGGGGAGATGTTCCACTCATTCTGGAGCCTTATACAGAGACCGGTCAGGACATTTTTGTCTCAAGAGAGAGCTCGGAGAAGGTTCTTGACCAGATAGAGGCTGACCTTAAATTTGCTGCAACAAACTGCGTGGACAAATTTAACACCACAAACGACCGTATTATGTTCAACCAGGGGAGTGCCAACGGGCTGCTTACTCAGGTCTATATGTGGCGTAAAAAATACAACGAGGCAATTACAACTGCAAATCTTGTCATTGCGAACCCACTGTATTCACTTGTTACCACAATGACCGCCTGGGGAAATATGTTCGCTGCCAGTTACTCAAATGAGAGTATCTTCGAGGTTGGGTATAATGATACTCAGACAAACGGACTAAGAGTTCTTTATGCAATCGGGTCAGACGCCCACTACACCCCTTCAAACAAATTTATGGCATCTTTTGAGCCGGGAGATCTTCGTCGTTCATATATTTATGACGAAACACAGGCAGACCCTAAAGCGATGTGGAAATATCTCGGGAAAGGTGTAAGTGACCAAATTGCAACACCTTCTAAACAGAATATTATACTTATTCGTCTTGCAGATATTATGCTTCTTAAAGCAGAGGCCCTTGCAAAACTGGGAGGATCTGCAAATATCTCCGCAGCATTAAGTCTGCTTGTTCCTATCCGAACAAGAGCCGGTCTTAGCCCTGCACTGTTAACAGAGGCTCAGGCAATCTCTATGTATGGTTCTGTTGAGAATGCAATTTTACACGAAAGATCTATTGAACTTTGCTTTGAGGGACACAGATGGTTTGACCTTGTAAGAACAGGAAAGGCTATCTCTACTATGCAGCCTATCAATGGTCTCAGCAACGAGAAGAACCTGGTTTGGCCAATTAGTACAAATACAATTGACAAGAACCCAAATATAGTTCAAAATGAGTTTTACAGATAGCAGTAAATAAGATGAAAAAAACAGATATAATTCACAATATGAGAGTCAAGGCTGTAGTCTTTGTTATTGCAGCACTCTCTTTGGTCTCTTGCATACAGGAGAGTTTCGATTACGAGTCATCGACAACCTCTGAAACCGGGAAGTTTGCCGGAACTGCAATGGACTTTATTAACAGCACCAGAACGTTGGATTCTCTCTCTTTAATAAAAGAGGCAATCTCACTCACAGGATTGCAATCACTCTATAGCCAGGCAGGCCCAAGAACATTTATTCTGCCAAGAAACCCGGCTTTCAGAGCTTGGCTTAAAACCAATAAGTATGCCTCACTCTCTGCGGTTCCTGTTGCTACACTTACAGATGTTTTAAAATATCATATAGTAAAAGCGTACTATTACACACAGGATCCTCAGTTTATTAAGAACGATGTTCCAATTATGTATCAAACAGAAGGCACAAATCCTTTGTACTTTTCACATAATAGCAACTTCCAGGTTGTTGTTAACCAGGGGACAAAGAAGTCGTTTGTAATTTTTGTTTCAAACATAAGACCAACCAACGGTATTATACACGTATCTTCGGATGTTGTGTATTATCTACCTTAATTATACCTTTAATCGGGGGATCTCTTCCAAATAGGATCCCCCAATTAACTTCTCTTAATAAAAATATATGAGCGATTTGATAGTTAATAGAATAAGGCGATCTGTTCTGTTTGCGGGTTTTCTCTTGATAACGATGAGCCTCTGCGCACAAAATGGTAAATTTCCCTTTTATGATTTAGCAAAAAAGTATGATTTTGGTGAGATTATGCCAAAAGACCAGGGGGGGAAATTTATTCACGTAGAGCTGTTAAATACAGAGAGCGATGCCATAATCGTACATAAAATAAGGGGTGGCCTTTTAAATAAAAAATTTGGTACTCCAATAGATTGGGTTAAGTACGAAAAGAGTGAGCTTGAGACAAGTGTCTGGATTAACAGACTCTATTTTCTCCCCTCATTTGCCAGAATGTACTATCTTACCAAAAATAAAAGCTATGTAACAGATATGGTCTCTATCCTTAAAAAGTGGATAGAGGATAACCCGCGTATACCGGAATCTGAGAGAAAGAGTTTCAACTGGAGAGATATGCAGGTTGCCTGGAGGGCTATTCATCTCAGCTGGTGCTACTACCTTACAGAGGAGGCTCTTTCCGACCCAGAAAAGCAGCTGTTTTCAGATATCCAGAACCATCACTCACAAGCACTCCTATCCTGGTTTGCCAAACAGCCCTTAAACGACTTTAACCATCAATCTCACGGAGCATTGGCGATGCTCTACCTATCTACACTTTTCAACCAGACAGACTCAAACGGAGAGTTGCTCTCAAACGCGATAAGAATTCTTACCCACCATTTAGATAACGCGCACTACAACGATGGAGGGAACATTGAGCAGATGTTCGGCTACTTCCCTTTTCAAACCTCAATCTTCCGGGATATGTATCTTTTATGCAGTGCCAACAATATTAAGTTCCCCGAAAACTTAATACCAATGTTGCACAAGATGACAAACTACATCTCTGCAATGGCACAGCCAAACCAAACAATGCCCCCATTGAATGACTCATATGCTATGGGCATTATTCCATCAATTGAGATTTTAAACGGAATTCTCGGAACAGATATCACCTCTGAATCAAAAATATCTGTCTACTACCCCGACACTCAGATTGCCGTAATGCGCAACCATCCCGGCACAAACAATAACTCCTGGTATCTTTTACTGAATCCTGCCAGAAGAATAGGCTCCCACTCACACGCCGGCAGACTGGGCATCTACTTATGGCTTAATAACAGACCTGTCCTAATTGAGGCCGGATGCTGTAACTACGACAAGCCAATCAAAAACAGCTGGTACAGAACATCTAAGGCACATAACACCGTCCTTATAGACGGAGAACAGGATGCAGAGTCATCTTCCAACGTTGAGTACGCAAAAAAGAGAGAGACCGGGAACAGAATTACAGAGTGGATTGATAACCCAAATTACAAATATTGTAAAATGGTCTCACCGGCAGATGACCCTACCAACCTAAATGTTAAATGGGAGAGGAGTGTTGCCCTCATTAGAGATGAATTTGCAATAATTTACGACTCATTTTCAAGCAGTGAGGAGCATAAATATGAGACTCTTTTCCATACTCCGCCCGTGGAGTTGCTACTTGACAAAGCCTCAAAGGGGATAACTCTCTATAATGATTCAATTGTCTCTATCATCCCTATAGAGAGGGATATAATACACAATATTGAGATTACAGATCAATATTTTTATCTTGATGGAGCAGATCTTAAAGCTCCGATGGTTAACTATATAATCAAATCTAAGGGGGCAGTTAAGTCGGTATTAATTATTCTGCCTAAGTCCGAAAACTCCTCTAAGTTAAAGATTGAAAAAAAGGAGTCCCCGCAGGGGTTAGGCCTGCTAATTAAGACAGCCCGCGGAGAGGAGAGTATCTTACTGTTTAAAAACAGCGAATCGCGAGAGATTAAGCTGTTCGGAAAGCAGAGCAGTAAACCTTTTGAACTCTTTACAGATAAAAATTTCGTTAATAACTAACAGCAAATAACTATGAGAAAACTAATCTCTCTTTTAACGGCACTGATTATCTTTTCCGGCGCTTATTCGCAGGCAGTGTACAATATTACACCCTACCCCAACTCTTTGATTGCACAGAGCGGAAATTTTAACTTCAAAAATAGCATCACCGTAAGTTACGACAAGGAGTTCTCCTCAGAAATCGGAATCTTTAAAGATCTTTTTTACAACCAATTCTGCATAAATCTTATTAACTCTACATCCGGTGATATTAAGATCACAAAGAGTAAAACATTACAAGAGGGCTCCTATAATCTTACTGTAGAAAAGGGGGGGATAAAGATAAAGTCCGGCTCAAAATCGGGCAGTTTTTACGCCTTGCAGACACTTCGCCAGCTTATAACACTACAGAGTGACGGCTCATATAATATCCCGGCCTGTACAATAGCAGACTCACCGGCATTTGTATGGAGAGCCTTTATGCTGGATGAGTCCAGACACTTTAAAGGTAAAGAGATAGTAAAAAAGATGCTGGATCAAATGGCTCTGCTAAAGATGAATGTATTTCACTGGCACCTTACAGACGACCAGGGGTGGAGAATTGAGATAAAAAAATATCCTCTTCTTACCCAGGTTGGAGCGTGGAGAGAGAAGACACAACTGAAATACGCCCCAAAAGATAGTGCAAGAGTCTATTACGACTATCCTCACGGAGGTTTCTACACTCAGAAAGATATTGCAGAGGTGGTAGAGTACGCCTCAAAAAGACATATTATGATTGTTCCGGAGATTGAGATGCCCGGTCACGCTACGGCAGCCGTTGCCTCCTATCCCTGGCTATCTGCAAGCGGAGATATCATTAAAGTGACGGGAGATTTCGGAATATTTAAATCTACCTACAATGTTGCCGACGAAAAGGTGTTTACATTCCTGACAGATGTGATTACCGAAGTTATGGCTCTCTTCCCCTCTAAAGTTATACACATTGGTGGTGACGAAGTTAAATACGATGAGTGGAATGCCAGTAAAGAGGTGAAGGAGCTGATGGCCAGAGAGGGGCTTAAAAACCCTTCCGATGTTCAGGTCTTTTTTGTAAACAGAATGTCAAAATTCTTCGATACCAAAGGTTACAGAATGATGGGATGGAATGAGATTATGGGTAAAAATATTCACGAGTGGTCTGCAGAGGAGAACTCGCAGCAGACTCTTTCAAAAAACAGCATAGTACACTTCTGGAAAGGAGAGCCTGCTCTGTTGAAACAGGCACTTGAAGAGGGGTATGATGTTGTTAACTCTAACCATTGGGACACATATCTGGACTACACATACACCCGAATCCCATTAGAGAAGGCATACAACTTCTCTCCCATTCCACAGGGGCTGGATCCTAAATATTCCAAAAATGTACTCGGTTCCGGCTGCCAAATGTGGAGCGAATATATCCCTAAAGTTTCTGACCTCTACCGTCAGGTATTTCCAAGAGTGGCTGCCTATGCAGAGGTTGGCTGGACAAAGAGTGAGAACAAAGATTTCACCCGTTTTCTCAATTCGCTCAATGTATTAAAGAGATATTGGGACACTCAGGGAATCACATACTATCCGGATTACGCTAAATAGAACAATAATGAGTGTATTTAAAAAGCCCACATATATCATCTCTATGGTGATACTCTGCTCGCTCTTCTTTATTTTTGGATTTGTCTCCTGGGTAAATGCCATTTTAATACCCTATTTTAAAATAGCTTGCGAGCTGACTCATACACAGGCCTACTTCGTGGCGTTTGCATTCTATATTGCATACTTTGTGATGGCAATACCGGCATCTAAGCTTCTTAATAGATTTGGTTTTAAAAAAGGGATGCTTATCGGCCTTGCAATGATGTCTTTAGGGACATTGATTTTTGTTCCTGCAGCCTATACGAGAACATACGGAATCTTTCTTTTCGGTCTCTTTTGTATCGGTACCGGACTGGCAATTCTGCAGACGGCAGCCAACCCATATGTAACCATAATAGGGCCTATTGAGAGTGCCGCGAAACGAATAAGTATAGTTGGGCTTTGCAATAAATTTGCAGGTATTATCTCACCCCTTATTTTTGCTGCTGTGATTCTTCAGGCAAGTGACGGTGAGATGTTCCAGCAACTCAAAGATGGAGTTATTATGGGAGCAGAGAGGGAGTTGGTTTTGGATGAGTTGATTCAAAGAGTAATGGTACCCTATGCATTTCTATCTGCACTACTTCTAATCTTTGGCTTCCTGATAAGATACTCCCCTCTTCCGGAGATTAACACCAGAGAGCAAAATAAAAGTGCAGATGCATCCAGCAACGAAAGATCTTCAATATTTCAGTACCCATATCTTATCTTAGGCGTTCTTGCCATCTTCTTTCACGTAGGAGCACAGGTGATATCAATAGATACAATTATCAACTATGCGGGAACAATGGGTATTGAGCTGACAGCGGCAAAAGTCTTTCCCTCATATACAATGTCTTGTACATTAGTGGGCTACTTTATCGGCATTGTTCTAATCCCAAAGATATTGAGTCAAAAGAGGGCACTGCAGATAGCCACCTCTCTCGGGTTGATTCTCTCTATCGGAGTCATCTATATCTCGGGAAACATTGAACTCTTTTCCCATAAAACAGATATCTCAATTTGGTTTCTGGTTCTAATGGGGATGCCCAATGCCCTTATCTATGCAGGAATCTGGCCGCTTGCAATTCGGAATTTAGGCAAATTTACAAACCTGGGCTCCTCTTTACTGGTAATGGCACTATGCGGAAACGCATTCCTGCCGGTAATATACGGCTCCTTTGCAGATTCATACGGAGAGAGACTCTCATACTGGGTTTTGGTTCCCTGTTTTCTCTATCTCATCTTCTATGCATTCAAAGGACACAAGATTGAGCACTGGAAAAAATCTCCGGTATTATGAGCAGACTAAAGATATTTAACGGCAATATAATCACCCCATTTGAAAATTTGGGAATCGGTACTGTTTTAACAGATAACGGCAAGATAACTGCCGTAGAGAGGGGAAATATTGAGGTGAGCGGTTACACGGAAGTTGATGCAAAAAACAACTACATAACCCCAGGGTTTATAGACCTTCACACACACGGCGGCGGCGGCGGCGACTTTATGGACTCCACCACAGATGCATTTATTACAGCAGCCAATATGCACGCAAAACACGGGACAACACTGCTTTTCCCCACCACTCTTGCCGGTGATAATTCGGAGCTCTACTCATTTTTTGATACATACGAAAAGGCTCTCCCTCTAAATACCAAAGGGGCAAGATTCGGAGGAATCCATCTTGAGGGGCCCTACTTCTCCTATAACCACAGAGGGGCTCAGGATCCCAAGTATTTACGAAACCCGAATCCTACAGAGTACAACGCAATTTTAGAGCGTAGCAAAGATATTGTAAGGTGGAGTATTGCTCCCGAATTACCGGGCTCTACAGAGTTTGCACACACTCTCACCAAACGAGGTATTCTACCCTCAATTGCTCATACAGATGCAATCTATGAAGAGATTCTGGAGGCTTTTAAGGCAGGGTTTACACATATAACCCACTTCTACTCCTGTATGAATGGTATAACCCGCAGAAATGCATTTAGATACGCAGGTTGTATAGAGGCAGGATATCTTATAGATGAGATGACCGTAGAGATAATTGCAGATGGTATTCACGTACCGGAACCATTAATGAAGTTAATATATAGATTAAAAGGGGCCGAAAACATAGCGTTAGTGACTGACTCTATGAGAGGAGCAGGTATGCCGGATGGAGAGTCAATTTTAGGAAGTTTAAAAAATGGACAAAGTGTTATAATTGAAGATGGTGTGGCTAAACTTATTGACAGAACTGCATTTGCGGGAAGCGTAGCAACTGCAGATCTGCTCGTTAGAAACGCAAGAGACATTGGAGGAACTTCTTTAAAAGAGGCTGTCAGGATGGCTACCTCAACTCCTGCCCGTATCGCAAACATAGGCGATAAAAAAGGGAGGATTGCGGTTGGGTATGATGCAGATATTGTAATTTTTAACGACAATATAGAGATTCAAAGCACAATCATTGATGGTGAATTTATTTAATCAAGAAATTAAAATGAGAAAACAATTCTATAAAGATAGACTGCAAATTAAAATCTTTGAGACAAGAGAGAAGATGGGCTTAACGGCGGCACAAGAGGCCGCACTTTACATTAGAGAAGAGTTAAAAACCAAGAGTGAACTCTCAATTGTATTTGCATCTGCCCCTTCTCAAAATGAGTTTTTATCCTCTCTCCTGGAGCAAGATATTGAGTGGCAAAAAGTAAATGCTTTCCATATGGATGAGTATATTGGTTTGCCGCATAACTCCCCTCAGGGGTTTGGTAATTTTCTCAAAACAAAAATCTTTGATAAAATCCACCTGAAATCTGTGAACTATCTTTCCGATTTGGGAGAGGATCCCTCTCAGATTTGCAAAGATTACTCTATGCTGCTCAAGAAATCTCCTATAGACATCGTATTTATGGGAATTGGCGAGAATGCTCACATCGCTTTTAATGACCCTCACGTTGCACTGTTTAGCGACCCGGAGATAGTTAAGATTGTATCTCTGGACTTAACTTGCCGCAACCAGCAGGTGAATGACGGTTTTTTCTCAAAACTGGAAGATGTTCCTACCCACGCAGTAACAATGACCATTCCTGCCCTATTAAGTGCCCGAAGAATCTTTTGTATTGTGCCTGCTCCTTCCAAAGCAAATGCAATAAACGCTGTTATCAATGGAGAAATCCTCGAGGAGTCTCCGGCATCAATCTTAAGAAGGCATAATTTTGCTACATTGTATTGCGATAAAGAGAGTGCTAAATATCTATTATAAATTAAAACCGGAAGATATGAGAAAAGGTGTAACGAATAACTATTTGATTGCAAAAATTGCTATTCTCTTAAGTCTGCTAATCTTCTTATCTGCAACAACCAAAGCTTTCTCCTGTGAGAGATCTGAATTCGCGGTTAAGGGATTTCATATAGATCTCCGGTGCCAGATAATGACTATGCCGGCACTCAAATCTTTTGCAAAGGAGTTGTCCGGCTTTGGTATTAACACAATTATTATGGAGTGGGAGGCTACATTCCCTTTTAAAAACCACGCAACTCTTTCAAATAAATATGCATATAGCGAAGAGGAGGTAGACTCATTTATAAAATATTGCACCACCTTAGGTATAGATGTTATCCCTTTGCAAAACTGCTTCGGCCACGCAGAGTACATCCTCTCCCACGACCGGTATGCACATATAAAAGAGGATAGAAAAGAGGTCTCTCAGGTGTGTCCTATGAAGGAGGAGGAGTGCATAGAGATCTTTTCTGAGATTTTTAAAGAGGTCGCATCTAAACACCCCTCAAAATATTTTCATATCGGAGGTGACGAGACATATCTGCTGGGCTCCTGCAAACTTTGCGCTCAAAAAGCTGCCGAGGTGGGTAAATCCAAACTGTTTGTAGACTATGTAAAAGCTATGTGCAAAATAGTGAGTGACCTTGGCAAACAGCCAATTCTATGGGCAGATGTTATCTTAAAATACCCGGAGGCTGTATCGGAGCTTCCAAAGAATGCAATCTTTGTTGACTGGAACTATGGCTGGAAGAATGACCACTTTGGAGATATCAATAAGCTCTACCGGGCTGGGGTTACATTCTGGGGATCTCCGGCAATAAGAAGCCATCCGGATAATCTCTATTTAACACAGTGGAACAAACACTTTAGAAATCAGGAGATTTTCATTCCATACTGCAGAGAGAAAAACTACCAGGGGATTGTAATGACCTCCTGGTCAAATGGTGGCACTTACGGCTTCTTGTACGACACCAACTGGGAGGTAATCCAGATGTATCCTATTCGCTATGTCTACCCGCTCTCGGGATTTCGGATCATTGTTGCCTGTTACGGAGAGGCTCTAAAAACAGAAGGTGCAGTTAACTCAGAACAGTTTGTAGTTAATTATGCTATGGAGAGATTCGGCCTCACCAAAGGAGAGGGAGAGAAGTTGTGGGAGATATTGACTGCACCGCAAGAGGTGCTTGTTAAAGGAGAAGATCTCAACAAAAAAGGTGTAACGGAAATCCTGGCAGAGACTAAAAATCTGCGTTCTAAACTTTATAGCTTAAACCCAAAAACCAACCTAAAGGAGTTCGATCACTTCAAACTGATGTTTGATATTCGTGTTCAGTATCTTATGTTCAAGGAGATTGAGAGTGAATATGAATCTTCTGCTTTTCACAGAGAGCTTGCACCCCTGTTTATTAAAAAACTGGAGCCCCTTGTTAAAGAGGCAAAAAATATCAATAAGAGATTTATCTCACTCAACAAAGGATTTCTTTACCATCAGGAGTTGGTAGAGATAAATGGTCTGAGAACAGAGAAATTGTTTAAGATTTACTCAATAATGCAAAACCTCACAAAAAAATGAGCCATACATTAAAAGCGTTAATATTGGGGTTAATTTTAATTACCCCGCAGATTGTGGTAGCACAATCCTGTTCAAAAGAGGGTCAAATCCCGGGAGTTACCGCTCTAATGCGTTCAAGAGCAAATGATTTTAAAAATGTTATTGAGACAGGAGGGGAATCTCACCTTCGGTCAAGCGTCTATGTCTACGCTTCGAGAACCGTAAAAAAATACATAGAGAACCCGCAAGATTTGGTTGCCAAGCTTGTGATGCTTGGGTTTACAGATGTCTATATTGCTTACGACAAACCATCTTCATCTCTCTATATTCCCAAAAGCTGGTACCTGACATTCAACAAACTGGCTCACGAAAATGGTATTAAGATACACGCACTGAGCTTAAGCAATCTTAAACTCTATGTTAGTGACGACCCAATCAAGGAGGATCTGGATTGGATAAAAGAGTTTAACAACTCTGTAGATGCAAACCAGAGGTTTGACGGAATCTCGGCAGATTTAGAACCTCATATACTTAAAATCAACTCTACCCGCCGCCCGGAGGGGCTCACCCTTGCCTGGCAGGAGAACTACGGAGTTGGTGGAGATAATGACCTACTGCTTAAACGCACCGTTGAGGTGATGTCTCTGGCAAAAAAAGAGATGGGCTCACTTACTCTCAATCAAGCTTTAGGCTTTTTCTTTCAATCGCGATACGACACCGGCCTACTCTCCTGGGGTGGTGCACAACAGTTTTTACAATATTGTGACCAGGTTGTGGTTATGGCATATAACTATCAGGCTAAAAGGGTTATCGAGATGGCCACCCCTGTATTGACAGCTGCTGCAGAGTACCCAAGATCTGTGAGTGTTGCCGTAAAAACTAGTCTTAATACCCTAGGAGATGACGGCCCGCTTACATCATTCCAACCACAAGGTTGGGACAACCTAATCATCTCTTTAAAATATATTCTCACCGAGGCGAAAAAGTTCCATACATTCAGAGGGCTGGATATATTTGAGTTTGGGGGGCTTGAAATTATGTGGGAATCTAAATAGATTTGAAATATGAAAAGATATCTGCTTACAATCCTATTCGCGATATTCGCCTGCAATGTTTACTCGCAATGTGAATACGATGTTTTCTTGCTTATTGGACAATCTAATATGGCCGGAAGGGGAGTACTTCTCGAAAGTGATTACTCAATTGTGGAGGGTGTATATCTGCTTAATCCGGAAAATAGTGCAGAACCCGCATCAAATCCGTTTAACAAATACTCTACAATTAGAAAAGATCTTGCAATGCAACAGATGTCGCCTGCATACAGTTTTGGGAAAACAATCTTTGAAAAAACTGGTCGCAAGATTCTTCTTGTTGTAAATGCAAGAGGGGGCTCAACAATTGAGGAGTGGTCCAGGGAGAATCCTGAAAAAAACTACTACTCACAAGCCGTAGAGAGGACAAAAGCTGCCCTTAAAATGGGTCGGCTTATTGCCATAATCTGGCATCAGGGAGAGGGAAACAGTGAGGAGCCGGGTGACTATTTAACGAAATTAGCTGCTTTTGTGAAGGATCTAAGAGAGGATCTGGGGTGTTGTAATGTTCCATTCATTGCCGGAGAGATAGCCCCCTGGTGGTTGCCCTATGCCACAAATTTCAATCCGGTTATTAATAGAATATCCGAGGTTATCCCAAATTCTGCCTGCATATCTGCACAGGGGACAAAAACCGTCTCAAATGAGAAAGATCCCCATTTTGACAGGGAGAGTCAACTGCTTCTTGGAGAGAGGTATGCTTCAGTGGTTTTGCAAATGTGTTACCAACAAATAAAGTGATTAAAGAGTTGCATCTAATTTACTATGGATAAAAAGATCATAACATTTGGAGAGATAATGCTCCGTTTGGCCACTCCCGGGTATCAAAGATTCTCTCAGGCGAGAGAATTTAATGCCACATTTGGCGGAGGCGAAGCTAATGTGGCAGTCTCTCTTGCCAATCTGGGTATGGCAACAGAGTTTATTACAAGGTTGCCTAAGAACGATATTGCAGATAGTGCTCTTATGAATCTTCGAAAATTTGGAGTAGGCACAACCCATATTCTAAGAGGTGGAGAGCGAATGGGAATCTACTTCCTTGAGACCGGTGCAATTGCACGACCAAGTAAAGTGGTTTACGACAGAGCGGGATCTTCCATATCGGAGATTACCCCTAAGATGGTCAATTGGCACGAGATCTTTAAAGATGCCTGCTGGTTTCACTGGACAGGAATTACACCGGCTCTCTCTCAGGGGGCTGCCGACACCTGTTTTGAGGCGATCTCGGTGGCCAGGGAGATGGGTATAACCGTGTCTGTGGATCTTAACTATCGCAAAAATTTGTGGAGATACGGGAAAGAGGCATCTGAAATTATGCCCCCTCTTGTAAGGGAGTGCGATATTATACTTGGTAATGAAGAGGATGCCCAAAAGATATTCGGCATAAAACCAACCCACTTTGACGTGGATAAAAACGGAGGAGAGATCACTCCAGAAGATTTTGAGCCCGTGTGTAAAGAGATCGCCTTGAAGTTTCCAAAAGCAACTAAGATTGTAATCACGCTCCGGGGCTCCATAAATGCAAACCACAATTTATGGGGTGGAGTAATGTACACTGCAGATAAATTCTATAGCTCTAAATTGTATGATTTAACACATATTGTCGACAGAGTGGGTGGCGGTGACTCATTTATGGGTGGCCTTATCTATGGATTGCTGAATCATCCGGATGATGGTCAAAAAGCTCTCGATTTTGCAGTTGCCGCCTCATCACTTAAACACACAATTTACGGAGACTTTAACCTGGTTACATTAGAGGAGATAGAGAGAGTTCTCTCCGGAGATGGAAGCGGCAGAGTCTCTCGTTAAATATAACACTTTTATTATGAACCTGTTTGATATTAAAGGAAAGGTAATCCTAATTACCGGTGCAGCCGGCATATTGGGGACAAAAATGGTAGACTATTTTGCGGCACAATCTTGTAAAGTGGTAATCCTGGATAGAAACGAAATTGAGGGTAAAGCTCTGGAGAGATCCGTTAAAGAGAGAGGTCAAGAGGCCCTGTTTTTACATACCGATGTGCTGAACAGAGAGCTGCTTGAGCAGAACTATGCCCAAATTATATCCCTATACGGCACTATAGATGTTCTCATAAATGCCGCCGGTGGTAATGTGCCCGGTGCAACAATCCCCCCGGACAAAACAATCTTCGACCTCGATATGGAATCTCTGAAGTTCGTGGTAGATCTAAACCTGTTTGGCACCATTTTACCAACACTGGTCTTCTCCAAAATAATGGCAGAAAAGAGGAGAGGCATAATTATCAATATCTCATCTGAATCTGCCATAAGGCCACTTACCAGAGTTGTCGGCTATGGAGCTGCAAAGGCAGCTGTTACAAATCTCACAAAGTATCTTGCCGGCGAGTTCGCAATAAAATACGGGCCACAGGTAAGAGTTAACGCAATTGCTCCGGGTTTTATAATAACCGAACAGAACAGAGCTCTTCTGCTCAATGAAGATGGCTCTTACACCGAAAGAGCAAAAAACATAATAGCGCACACCCCTTTTGGACGGTTCGGAAACCCGGAAGAGATTCTTGGCACCCTTCACTGGCTGAGCAGCGACGCATCTGCTTTTGTAACCGGGACCCTTACAGTGATTGACGGTGGTTTTGATGCATTTTCAATTTAATCTTATAATCTCTTAATATGTATCTGTGTGAACAAACTTGGCGGTGGTTCGGCCCCAACGATCCGGTCTCTTTATGGGATATAAGACAGGCCGGGGTAAATGGTGTGGTAACCGCACTCCATCATATTCCCAACGGAGATGTATGGCCGGTTTCCGAAATTAAGAAGAGAAAAAAAGAGCTTGAAGTTGCAGAGTTAACCTGGAGTGTTGTAGAGAGCGTTCCCGTCCACGAAGATATTAAAACACGTCGCGGAGATTTTGTAAAATATATTGAGAACTACAAACAGACCCTCATAAACCTATCTCATTGCGGAGTAAAAACCGTCACCTACAACTTTATGCCGGTACTGGACTGGACCCGAACAGATCTGGCCTATACATTGGAAGATGGTTCAAAAGCGCTAAGGTTCGAAAGAGATGCTTTTGTTGCATTTGATCTCTTTCTGCTCAATAGAGAGGGGGCATTTGCAGAGTACACCCCGGCAGAGATAGCTAGAGCAGAGGAGAGGTTTAAGCAGATGTCACAACAAGAGAGAGATACCATCACCAAAAATATTATTGCCGGGCTACCCGGGTCGGAAGAGAGCTTTTCTATAGAGCAGTTCAGACAAGCACTCAATGTATACTCCGGCATTGATGCCCATAAACTTAGGTCTAACCTCATTCTGTTCCTTAAAGAGATTACCCCTGTTGCAGATAAGTTTGAGATAAAACTGGTGATTCACCCCGATGACCCACCCTACTCTATTTTTGGGTTACCCCGAATTCTTAGTACAGCAGAGGATTTTGAAAAGCTTCTCAAAGAGGTTCCCAATGTTTCAAATGGGTTGTGCCTTTGTACCGGCTCATTCGGTGTTCGCTCAGATAATGATCTGGTTGATATTATGCACAGATTCTCCAACCGTATAAATTTTGTTCACTTTAGAAGCACAAAAAGAGATGACGATGGCAGCTTCTACGAAGCCAACCATCTTGAAGGAGATGTGGATATGTACAAGGTGATGAAAGCCCTGCTTGAGATAGAGCAAAAGAGAGAGGTTTCAATACCCCTCAGGCCCGATCACGGACACCAGATTTGTGACGATCTCACAAAAAAGAGCAACCCCGGATACTCCTGCATTGGCCGGTTAAGGGGAATAGCAGAGCTCCGGGGGTTGGAGATGGGAATTGCAAAATCGTTATTCAGTAAATAACTGCTACGGCAAATATACCGGCCCGTCGAATCCTACAGGAATTCCGAGCAGCATCCACACTGTTATGAGTATTGCCCAGATAATCATAAAGATTACTGTATATGGGATCATCAGTGATATTATGGTGCCGATACCGTTCTTCTCGTCGTAGCGTTGTGCATATGTCACAATAAGAGCAAAATAGCTCATCATCGGGGTGATTACATTGGTTACAGAGTCTCCAATCCTAAATGCGGCCTGAGTAAAACCGGGGTGATAGCCCAGAATCATAAACATCGGAATAAATACCGGTGCCATAATGGCCCATTTTGCAGATGCGCTTCCCATAAACATATTGAGAAAAGCAGATAACAACAGGAATGCAAGGATAAGAGGAATTCCCGTAAAGCCAATATGGCTCAGGAACTGAGCACCATCAATTGCCAGCACCAGGCCGAGGTTTGAGTAGTTGAACCAGTATATGAACTGGGCAGCAAAAAATACCAGGACAATGTATCCACCCAGCCCCTTCATCGAATGGGTCATATGCTTTACAACATCCTTGTCGTTCTTGATTGTTTTTACAATAATCCCGTAAATAAGACCCGGAATAAAGAAGAGCAGAAGCAGCCCCACCACTATTCCCGAAAAGAAAGGAGATCTTAGGATTCCACCTGTCTGCGGGTCACGTAGCAGACCATCTTCCGGAATAATAGTCCACGCCATTAAAGCAATGAAAATCAGGGTGCCATACCCTGCCCAGCGCAAACCCTTTTTCTCAACCTTGGTAAGTTGCTCAATTTCAAGCGGTTTTTCTGTCCCGCCATAGACACCGAGCCTCGGTTCTATTATCTTCTCCGTAATCCAGGTCCCCACAATTGTAATCATCACCGCACTGGCAAACATAAAGAAGTAGTTTACCATAGGGTTGATATTCATTTCGGGGTCAATAATCTGCGCTGCAGATGTTGAGAGCCCGGCCAAAATAGGATCTACCGAACCAATGAGGAAATTAGAGCCGAAACCGGCACTTACACCCGCAAAGGCAGCAGCAAAACCTGCCATAGGGTGCCTTCCCAGAGCGTGGAAAATCATCGCTCCCAAAGGTATCAGAATCACATAACCAACCTCAGATGCCAAGTGAGAGAAGATACCCGCAATAATAATCGCAGCAGTAATCAACTTCTTGGGAGCACCCAATACAAGCTGGCGAACCAGAACAGTAAAGAGCCCCGAACCCTCGGCAACTCCAATACCGATCATAATCACCAGAACCAGGCCCAGAGGGGGAAACTTCACGAAATTGTGCTCTACATTGGTGTAGATCCAGCGAATTCCATCTGCATTAAGCAAATTCTTCACACTCACAATCTCTCCTGTGGCCGGATGTGTTGCCTGCAGACCGGCTGCAGATGCCCACCAGGATAGCAGAGCCACAAGAGCTGCCATCATTAAAAATAGGGTTGCCGGATGCGGCAGTCGGTTACCAACAACCTCAATAGTGTCTAACACTCGGGCAAAACGGCTTTTCTTAGTCATTTTGTCATTAATTTTTTATGTCCTTATCGGGGACGGTTTGTAAGTGAATTTCAAAACAGAGCAATTTTAGAGATTATAAACGACAATCGCAAACATAATCCATAAAGTCTCCGATAAATTCAAAAAAATAGCTAGTCAAGGATATTCAGTATTTGACCCTTAAAGTGTTTTAGAGTGGTCAAAATCGTTTAAAATGCGCAACAAAAGCGCAACAATTTGTTCAGAAAAACACATAAGCATATGTATATCTGTTATTTGTCTGTTGAAAAAGCGCAACTTTGCGTTGCATAGGCGCAAACAATAGTTTTCCTCAACTTGATATTTTATATTTGTTATACAAAATGTTCTAATTTAAAATATGAAAAAATCTCATTTATTTCTAACCAATAATTACTTCATATTAAAACAACTAAAGAGTCATTACAAGGCAATCTTTAAATAACCATTGCCCATATAATCATTGTTTAACTATTTAAATTTCAATGTTATGAAAAAAACAAAACTAAAAAAAACAAGAAAGCTGTTGCTTGCAATGGCTTTGGTTACCTTTTTGTTAACACCCCTTTATTCTATGATGAGTGATAATGGCTTTATCTGGGAAATTGATTATGATGGGTGTATAAGTTGTAACTTATGCGCGGAACTTGCTCCTAACTTTATTTCGATAGATGGTGATGATGATCCTTTTTTTACTAATGGATACATTACTGGTGGAAGCAGCTTTTATATCCAATTTTCTTCTGTTGAAGATCCTGATTTAGATGAAGCATATAATAGTTGTCCATCTAAAGATGCAGCTTTCAAGAAGCAACCTTTTTAATAAATAAACCGTTACTAATTTGGGCAATGGTTTCTTAAAAACAATAATCTATGAATAACAATCTTAAAAAAGCATTCATAATTTTATGTCTATCATTAAATGCATGTACTTCACCTGAAAAGACAAACAATGGTATCTCAATTATTAATATTGCAGATAACATCGGAGAAGGATATTTATTAAACATCAGCGAAATAGCTGAAAATGTCGAATACATACCTTTGGAAACAAACGACTCCTCCATAATAGGAAACATACGCAATATTTACTTTTCTAATGGATTTTTTATTCTGAAGACTTACAGCAATTCTTCCGGGATATTCAAGTTATTTGATAAAAAAGGACAATTCTATAATACCCTTAACCGCCAAGGAAGAGGACCTCAAGATTACGCTAGTGTTTATTGCCTAGATTTATACAAAAATAGTATAGTTTTATTGACTGTCAATAAGATTATCGAATACTCTTTTGATGGTAAATTCACAAGAAGTATTCCACTCGAATTAGAGGAGGCCCCTTCCGGTTTTTCTAGGTTTAAGAAACTTGACGATAGCCATTACCTTTTAATTCCTCGAGTAAGTTTAAAATATCAGTGTAAATATACTGCAATAATAATAGATTCAGCGTCTAAACCTAAACTGCTATTCAAATATCCTGATTCTGAAATTGAAATAGCAAAAAACAGGGTTAAGACAAAGTCTTTGTCGGACGCTTCAACTTTCAGTAATGAAGGAGTAGGAAAAGTTATAACAGGAAATAACGAATTTATAATGTCGCATGATAAAGAATTTAAAAACATTGATACAGTATATAAAATAAATTATGGGAAATACCAGATAACTAAATTTAACGTTGGAAAGAGCACCAAAAACAGTGACCTTATAAATTTAAGCAACCCTATCTTAGAGAGTAATAATTTTATTTTCTTCAACTTGGTGTTAAGAGCACTTGCTCATAAACCAATGAAAATAAGACCCTTATTAGGGAGAGATAATCTACTACCTTTTTCTTGCGCTGTATACGATAAAAGAGACGGAAGTTTCCGTCTTATAGATCAATCGGAGGATTATCAAAAGGGATTTATAGAAGACTTTGAGGGTGGTCCGGCATTTTGGCCTAATTATATTAGCGATGACGAGTATATGGTCTCTTTTGTTAACGCATCAGAATTCATCCAACACGCCCAAACCCATAAAGTATCTGACAAATTCAAAAAGATAGCCGATGGATTGACCGAAAATAACAACCCGGTAGTTGTGCTGGTGAAATTAAAAAAGTAAATAATACGTTTACATTATGAAATCCAAACTTTGTTTTGGTTCGTGCAAAATTAAAAAGTGACAGTTAAGTGCATTATTCATCTTGTATGTTTTAACCCAGAATAATAACTATCTATTCTCTATTCTCTATCCTTTTCCATACACCAAAATTCTCGGTGTAGCCAAAATCTATATCCAGCCCATTGAACTTCCCGCTCTTGCTATCCTTCACAAACTTAACCTTGAACTCATTTCCATCCATCCGGAAGGTGAACTCATTGCCGTTCTTGCGAGTGAGTTTGCTCTTCCAACCCTTTGGCCCAACTGTTATGTAGAGATTTTCTGCAGCGTTGAGATCTACTACAGATTTTGACCCCTGCTGCGCTTTGGCGGCGTTGCCCGCATCGCTCCCGGAGCTCTTCTCAAGCGTAACAACGGCCTTCCCGAAGAGAGCCCCTTTGTCGTATGTGCCGGTTAAGAGTTTGATATCCGGAGAGGCCTCTTTTGCCTCCTCTGCCGCTTTTTTGTCGGCTGTTCTCATCCCCTTGCGGGCAGATGCTAGCCACTCTTCGTAGAAGAGTTTGTTGTAATCTTTGTCCGGGAACCCTTTGTAAAGATCTATCATCCGCCTCATTATCGCATAACGAGGGAATGCCGGAGCCTCCGAGTTAACGAGAATTGTTATTCCAAGATCCATCTCCGGGAAGTATGCGCAAAGGGTGGTGAAGCCCCAGGTAGTTCCCGTATGGAATATCACCCTGTAACGGCTGTTCTGCTCAATAAACCAGCAGTGACCATAGAGAGTTATCCTCGACGAATCCTGCGAAGTGATTGTATGCCCTTTACGCAGATAGTTCGCCTGCTCTTTTGAGATAACCTGCTTTTCATTGGCAAGCCCCTTGTTAAGATGGAAAAGGGTGTATTTTGCCATATCGTTTGCGGTGGAACTGATAGAGCCCGCCGGCCCAACAACGGTAAGCCAGTGAAGCGCCTGCTCATCGCCATAAAGCGGATTTACAGCCACCGAATCTACCCAGGTGGTATCTGAGAGTGCCCTCCCCTTTTTGTAGACAAATTCGTGAGGGTTTGCCACATTCTGTGCAGCCTTGAACTCATCCCCGATAACCCTGCTCGAGCTCATCCCGAGAGGTTTGAAGATGCGCTCTCTCACATTATCTTCCCAACTTTTGCCTGTAAGCTTCTCAATTATCTTTGAAGCAATTATAAACGTGATGTTATTATACTCGTATGAGCCTCTCAGGCTGTACTTTGGCTTAAGTAACGGCAGCATATTCCAGATATCCTCCCTCCCGTAACCCATATTCGGAATATAGGTTCCAAGCTGGCCCTGAAGCCCCGAGTGGTGTGTCATAATATCCTTAACCTGGAGGTTACTCTCCACCCACTTGTCGTACATTTTGAAATCGGGCAGAATATTTTTTACTGTATCTTCCCACTTAACCCTCCCCTCATCTACAAGCGAGGCCATCACCGCCGCGGTAAAAGATTTTGAAACAGAGCCAATCTGGAACAAAGTATTTGCGTCCACCTGCTTCTCGCCACACTCTGCGCACTTCTCTTTCACACCGAGCCCCCCCGACCAGATCATCTTGCCATCCTTTACAATGGAGATGGCCATTCCCGGAATCTGCCAAAGCTTTTGAACCTCTTTGGCGTAATCTACAGTTTTTTTGACAATTACATCATTGTCCTGACCACTTAGGGTTGCTGCCTGAATAAAAAAGAGCAGCATTAATAGGGCGGTAATTCTTCTCATATTTGTCCGGTTTTTAAGTGCCGGAGATTACATATCTGCCGGCAACGGTCACAAAGATAATAGAAAATGGAAATCTAAATTGCTATATTTGCTAATCAATATTTCTTGTTTATGGCAAAGATCAAAAAGGGCTGGTTTTGTACATCTTGTGGCAATGAGAGTGCAAAATGGCTGGGCAGATGTCCTGCGTGCGGCGAGTGGAATACATTGCAGGAGGAGATTATATCCAAAGATAGCGGAGGTGGTGGGGCAAGAGGTATGAGCTTCCTTCCTGTCCAGAACTCCAGGCCACAACCTCTCTCAGACATCAGCTTTACAGATGAGCACCGGATTTCGTTAGGGAACGATGAGCTGGACAGAATTCTGGGTGGCGGGTTGGTTTTGGGCTCTATGGTTTTAATAGGCGGAGAGCCAGGGATTGGCAAATCTACACTCTCACTGCAGATTCCTCTGCATTGCCCCAACCTTAAGACCCTTTATGTCTCCGGTGAGGAGAGCGCCAAGCAGATTAAGCTGCGTGCACAAAGGCTGGGCGGCATACACGACAACTGCTACATTTTGTGTGAAACTCTTCTGGAGAATATCCTCAACAGGGCAAACGAAAACCAGCCTCAACTCATAATTGTAGACTCAATTCAAACAGTATACTCTCAAGTAATTGAGAGCTCGCCCGGCTCTGTGACCCAGGTTCGTGAATCGGCCGCCGCCCTGCTAAAATATGCCAAGGAGACAAACACTCCCATCATTGTGATTGGGCATATCACCAAGGATGGGATGATTGCCGGGCCAAAGATTCTGGAGCACATTGTAGATGTAGTTCTCCAGTTCGAAGGGGATACCAGACACTCATACAGGATTTTACGCAGCATCAAGAACAGGTTTGGATCTACCGCCGAGCTGGCCATCTTCGAGATGATTAACACCGGGCTGCGCGAGGTGAGCAACCCTTCGGAGATGCTCATCCCGATGCACAAAGAGAACCTCTCCGGAATTGCCGTTGCAGCAATGCTGGATGGCTCGCGCCCATTCCTGATAGAGACTCAGGCTCTGGTTAGTACAGCTGCATACGGAACGCCACAAAGGTCGGCCACCGGCTTCGATGTGCGCCGTACAAATATGCTGCTTGCAGTGCTGGAGAAGAGAGCCGGATTTCACCTCTCTGCCAAAGATGTCTTCCTCAATATGGCCGGTGGCCTCAAGGTAACCGACCCCGCTTGCGATATGGCCGTCGTATGCGCCATCCTCTCCTCCAACTTTGACGTTGCAATCTCCCAGCGCATCTGTTTCTCCGCCGAGGTGGGCCTGAGCGGTGAGATCCGCCCCGTCGCCCAAATCGAGCGCCGCATTGCAGAGGCCGAAAAGCTCGGCTTCGAAAAGATCTACATCTCCACATTCGGGAAACCATCAACATCGGCAATTGGCAAACAATCAACTGCGGCTATCGACAAACCATCAACCACCGCATCTGCCAAAGCCCTCAAATCCCACTCAATTGAGGTCGTAACCGTCCAGGATATTCCCGAGCTGGTGCGCAAACTATTTAAATAATAATGGCAATAATCTAGGGGGGTCTTTGCTAAAGATCCCTGGGAGTTTTTTGTATTATGCATATTTTGTGATATATAGCTCTTATCAACTCCATCCCAAACGCAAAGTCATCTGGTCTATATCTTTGAATTACAATTAATTACAAAAAACTCCCAATGATGCGGTCTGCTGTGCAGGTGTGTTTACCGCTGCGCGGGAGAGATTTATCTCAGAGCTGTAGTTCCAATTTGCTTAATATCAGGGAATTACCACAAATAGCGTATTTGGTGTAAGTAGATTAAAATCTGATGTTTGGCACTATAGCTCTGAGATGAATGCGGTCAAGCACGTAGGGAGCTTTAGATTGGTAACTGGCAGACTTTTGTGTAATTAGCTGTTTATCTGCAATATAAAAAAGCCACTTATTTAAATTCCTTAAAGTGAATTTTTTAAATGCCTTGTAATTAAAAAGTTTCACAAAACTCTGCCAGTTCTGACCCCTAGAAGGTTACGCCAATTTACATAAAAAACAAAGAAACTCCCACAACGCTGAGGATTGCTCCCAGAACTTCGATGAAGCTTATCTTCTTTTTGTAGAGCAGAACATACGGGATGAGGATTATGATGGGTGTGGTAGCCATAATTGTAGATGCCACGGCTGTGTTAGTGTGCTGGACGGCCATTAGTGAAAGTGATACTCCCACAAACGGGCCAAAGATTGCTCCCATAAATATCGCTGCAACTGCTTTGCGGTCCTTTATCCCTTTGCGCAGAAGCTCGGCTCTGCGGGTAAGGAAGATTATAAGTGCAAAACCAATAACTCCGGTGATGATTCGCATCTGCGTGGCGGCAAACGGGATAAAATCTGCAACCTGCGAACCTTTGGAAGCAACGGCGTAGTGGTTCATCCCAATCTTGCTTAATACAATTCCAAGTCCCTGTCCCAGAGCCCCTCCCAGCCCAAGCAGTACCCCCTTCAAAGGTAAATGCAGATGTATCCCCCTCTTCGCAGAGATTCCCGGATCCGTCACCACAGAGATGCTGCTCACCCCGGCCACCAGTGTATCATCTTTTATCTGCTCACTTTCACTTGGTTGAGAAGCGTTTGGTTGCGAACCGTTTGGTTGAGAAGCGCTTGGTTGAGTTTTCCCACCCCTTTTAAGTATTGAAATTGCGATTCCGGTCATTGTTACCGCCATTCCAAGGAACCCCATCGGGGAGAGATTCTCTCCAAGCATCATCCACCCGAAAAAGGCTGCGAAGGGTGGAGCAAGGGTCATTAGAAGCTGAGAGAAGCGGGCTGTTATGAGGATGTAGGAGTAGAAAAGGCACAGATCTCCAAAGACAAAGCCCACCAAACCGGAGAGCGACATCCAGAGCCAGGTCTTCCCATCTGCATTGGCCGGCATAAAGGAACCAGTGGTGAAATAGAGCAAAGCTCCCAGCAGGAAGAAGGCAAAGAAGAGCCTGAGCAGATTCACCGCCAGCGACCCAATTCTGTTTCCGGCAAATTCGAAAAATAGTGCCGTAAATGTCCACGATACCGCTACCGCGATCGCAATGAGCTCACCAAAATATTGTTGCATTTAACAGAGTTTTGAGTCGCAAATGTAGAAAAAAAGATAGTTTTTGATTTGTTTTTAAATATAGTTTTAGATAAATTTAAACTTTACTCCAAATTAACTCTTTTATGAACAGATTTTTAAGTGTAATTTTCGTGTCTATTCTGCTCTCCGTCTCCTGCATTAATGGGGGTGCAGATGCAGAGAGCGATATCAAAACAATAGATGTCGCAGGTGCTATTGGTAAAGGGAGAGTGGTTCAGCTCTCCGAAATTGCAGAATCTATCGAGTACATCCCACTTGAAACAAATTCGAATTGCTTGGTAGCCAAGCTTTCGTGGAGTTCTGCCATTTTTGAGAAAGAGAAGTTTTATATTAAGTTCAACCACTCAATTTTTGTATTTGACAACAAAGGGGGATTTCTGTTCGAACTAAACAGACAGGGAAGAGGGCCACAGGAGTATGATTATTTAAGCGATTTCAGTGTCGAGCCAAATGGGAATATAATTATAAGATCTTTCGAGAAATTTATTCTGTATGACAAATCGGGGAAATTCGTTAAAATTCTGGCAGATAAGAAATACGCCCCCGGAATAATTTTAAAGAAATGTTTTCCTTTGGATGAAAATATATATCTGTTTACAACAGAACTTAGAAGAGGCACAGATAATGAGTACTCTGCAATTATAATGGATCTGAAATCAAATAAAGTCTTTAAGATTAGATATCCCGACAAAGAGAGAGAGTTTGTGAAGTCGTTGCCTAATATGTACAGATATTCTTTTTATGAGATAACCGCTATGCGTTCCGGCGATGGGATTCTTCTGATAAACGGTCTGGATCAAAATATTATGCGTGTAGACAGCAATATGAATATAGATACTCTTTTTCAAATAAATTTCGGGAAATACAACCCAAGGGATATCCCCGGAGGTATTTTCGACAGAGGGGGCGTTGGTTCATCTGTACACCGTTATCTATTTCCTTTTGAATCCTCCGGTTATATATTTGCTCAGTTCAAGCTGGGGACATCTGCACACAAACCAAGAGTGATGTTAAGGTTTAGTGCAAAATCTGAAGATGATACATTTACCTCAGATATCTCTTGTTCCCTTTTCAATAAAAGAACCGGAGAGTTTTTTCTTGTAGATCAGCCGGAGAAAAACCAGATTGGTTTCCCGGATGATTTTGAAGGAGGGCCGGCCGTGTGGCCAGTGTACGTTAGTACCTGTGACCACATTTTGGCCTACATTAACGCCCTGGATCTCATCACATACTCCGAAACCCATAAAGTCTCCGATAAATTCCGGGAGCTGGCCGGCCACCTTAAAGAGACCGACAACCCGGTAATGATCTTGGTGAAATTGAAGAGATAATTTGTGCTGACAGTATCTTGTGTAAATATTTGTATATCTGCAATATAAAAAAACCCATTTTGGCGTTTTTGCCAATATGGGTTTTTCAAGTGCCTTATAAACAATGCGTTTCACAAAATACTGTCAGGACAACCACTTTCGTAGGCTGCCATATCCAGCAGGCCGTGGCCGGAGAGGTTGAATAGCAGCACTTCGCTGCGGCCGGCCTCTTTGGCTTTAAGGGCTTCGCGGATGGTTGCGGCAATGGCGTGGCAGGATTCCGGGGCAGGAATTATCCCTTCGGTTTTGGCGAAGAGCCGGCCGGCGGCAAAAGTTTCTTGCTGTTCTATTGCACAGGAGTTTACAAAACCATCTAGTTTAAGCTGGCTAACAATTTGTCCACCACCGTGGTAGCGGAGGCCGGCCGCGTGAATCTGTTCGGGCTGAAAGTCGTGGCCCAGGGTGTACATTGGAATTAACGGAGTCATTCCTGCAGTATCGCCAAAGTCATATTCCAGCACACCTCGTGTAAGCTTTGGGCAAGCGGCCGGCTCTGCAGCAATTAGCTCAACAGAGCGCCCCCCCGTAAGTTTGTGTCTAAGAAAAGGGAAGGAGATTCCCGAGAAGTTGGAGCCGCCTCCAAAGCAGGCTATCACCTTATCGGGATAGTCGCCTGTCATCTCCATCTGCTTTTCGGCCTCAAGACCAATAATAGTCTGATGTAAAAGGACGTGGTTAAGAACACTGCCCAAAGAGTAACGGGTGTCGGGTGTGGTCACGGCCATCTCTACTGCCTCCGAGATTGCCATCCCAAGACTACCCCTGCAACCGGGATCACTCTCCAAAACACTCCGGCCATAATTAGTTAAAGATGATGGAGAAGCGTGAACTTTTCCCCCATATGTATTGATGACAATTTTCCGGTAGGGTTTCTGCTCATAACTCTGTTTAACCATAAAAACAACCAGCTCTATCCCGAAGTACCCGCTCGCAACACTCATTGCAGAGCCCCACTGACCGGCACCAGTCTCGGTAGTGAGTCTCATAATTCCCTGCTTACTATTATAATAGGCCTGCGCAATTGCAGTGTTCAGTTTGTGAGACCCCACAGGACTTACACTCTCGTTTTTGAAATAGATCTTTGCCGGAGTGTCCAGAGCCTTCTCCAGCTTACGAGCCCTCACAAGTGGCGTCGGCCGGTAAATCTTATAAAGCTGCACAATCTCATCCGGAATGTCAATCCATCGCTGAGCAGAGAACTCCTGCGCCACCAACTCTTTTGCGAACAGCCCCTCCATCTCTTGTGGTTTAAGCGGCTCTCTGGTTTGTGGGTTAAGTAAAGGACGGGGCTGGTTTGGCATATCTGCCACAATATTATACCATTGCCTCGGGATTTCGCTCTCTGCGAGCTGGAATTTTTTGGTTGTTTTCATCTTGTTTGTTTTTAGAATTTATTGAATTTTATTTTAGGTTTTGTTTGCAGATTGTGTTTTTGTGGTTGCGGTTTTTTTGCAGATTTCTTGCGGATAAGTTTTTTACAGATTAATATCAGTTGTTACAGCTGTTTTGCTCATCGGGAGAAATAAAAAAAGGCCCGGAGCGTGAGCGCCGGACCTTCGTATATCGGTTAAATTAAATTAATTCACTTTACCTACTTATCATCCAAACATAGCCGTGCTCACAGATCTTACCGAACTGTGCCACCACCATAGTTGTATGTTAAGGTTTTTTATCATCGTTTTTCTTCGGGGCAAATGTATAAAAAAAATTTGAACTGGCAGAGTTTTGTGAAACTTTTTAATTACAAGGTATTTAAAAAATTCATTTTAAGGAATTTAAATAAGTGGTTTTTTTATATTGCAGATAAACAGCTAATTACTCAAAAGTCTGCCAGTTACCATCCTGGCTTTACCAAAAATATCGCGTTTAATCTCGACCGCTGTGTAACCAGCCTCTTCGAAAATCGCGGCCGTTTCAACTGCAAGATTTTCGTTTACCTCCATAAAGATTGCCCCTCCGGGTTTAAGATATGCAGATGCAAGCCTCTCCAGAGCCCGATAGAAGAGCAGAGGGTCCTCCTCCGGCACAAAAAGCGCCTCTAAGGGTTCATAATCAAGCACATTGGATCTCATTTGTGCCCTCTCCGACTCTTTAACATAAGGAGGGTTGCTCACAATAATGTCAAGGTCGCCAACCGGAAACCCTTCCGGAGATTTTAGCAAATCGTAACTAAAAACATTTGGGGCAGATGAATTATCGGGGGCAGATGAAGAATAGTGCAAAGAAGAGAGGTTGCGTGCAGTTACTTCAAGTGCTTTGGGCGACAGGTCACAGGCAAAGATTTGTGACTGCGGCAGATTGCACTTCAGGGCAGCGGCAATACAACCCGAACCGCAGGCCGCGTCAAGAATTCTCAGGGTGGCAGCCTGGCCGTTCCGGGTGGTGATTTGGCTGAGGACCCAGCTGACAAGCTCTTCGGTCTCGGGGCGGGGGATGAGTACGCCCTCCTCAACGGAGATTTTTAGCCCAAGAAACTCTTGGTAACCAAGGATGTACTGGAGTGGGCGGGCGGCAGCAATCTGCTGCGCAGCACTTTCGAGTTCACCAATATGTTCGGGCGCAATTGCAGCGTAAGGCTCCACCAAATGCTCATAAGCACTTATCCCGCAAAAGTGCTGCAATAGCCTTGCGGCTATCGCCCGCCCCTCCTCCTTCCCATAAAGATGGCCCCCCATCTCCACAACCCTCTCAATAAACTCTTTATAAACCATATCCACCTAAAATTGAAAATTAGGGTCAGACCCCGAATTTTCATAGCTTGTTATTATCGTTACGATTATAATTCTACGTTAATATAACAATTATTATAATCATACTTATATTAATTCACAGAAATCGCCCAAACATTCCCCGCAAAATCTGACGCATACAAAACCCCTTCACTAACCACAATATTCCCCAAAACAGGAGCCGCAAGGTTTATCCGCCAGCGGAAAACCCCGTTACGCGCATTCACACTATACAGATACCCGTCATTTGCACCAAAATAGATCACCTCCTCGCCGGTAATAGCCACTCTGTCCAAAAACGCCCCGCTCTCTACAGTCATCTGAAAATCTTTGGTATATGGCGCAGTGTAAATTAGAGCCGGATTGGTCTTGAAATTCCAGAGCTCTTTGTACCCGTTCTCCCGGTCAAATGCTGCAACCCCCTTATCTGTAGTCCCTACAATAAATAATTTATCGGTCACCACAGGGCGGGAGTTGTTGTTAATGGTATAATTGATTGCGTGCTTGACCAACTCTTTGCCGCTCAAAGGATCTACCTCCATTATATGACCCGGCGAAGCGTAAAAGAACCTCCCCTTAAAGAAAACAGGCGAGTTATCTGCAATCCTGGTATCATCGTCCCTTTTCTCCCATAAAAGCTCTCCGGTAAGGGCATTGTGTGCAAACCTCCCTGTCCAGTAAGCCGCAGTAAGCAAAACTCCGGATTCCGGCTCCACAACCGGAGATGCCACAGTGCAGACACCTCCGCGCCAAGCCGTATTCTTCCACAAAACCTCTCCGTTTGAGACCTTAAGCGCCGTAAGATAATGGCCGTGACCCGCATAAACAATCCCGTTGTGAACTGTCACCCCCTGAGTATAAACAGGATGCAACTCCTTCTCCCGCAAAGACTTGTTCCACAAAACCCTCCCCGACAATGCCTCAATCGCATACAAATTTCCAACCACATCACACGCAAGCAGAGTCCCCTCCCAAAGCGCCATATTGTTCTTGACAGAGTTGAGC
>Ga0351892_10104_pt1 | contig 34247 bp, 33 predicted proteins | sample TotcelFGM3001K14_FD_206763 | JGI IMG/M metagenome (GOLD analysis project Ga0351892, IMG submission 206763) | Enriched cells from coal bed in the Powder River Basin, Montana, United States - Total cells FGM rep3 HSBNCT.FGM.300.1.K14 ... | reverse complement strand
TCCGTCGTCTGGCCGGTGGGCCGGAGCACCTCGTTCATCGAGCCCGTTCGATACCCCTCAAGGTCAAGGCTGACGTACGTGTACCCTTGCCGCCTGCACGCGTCGATGATGAGCCTGCGTGTTCCGGGCACAACGGTCCGGTCCAGTTCCTCGCTCGCAATTTCGATCCGCGCCAGGTCTCCGTGGTCGCGCACCCTCACCTGGCGGAAACCCAGGTCTCGAATGCTCCGCTCCGCTCCGCCGAGGCGGTCGAGAAGCTCGACCGTTATCTCGTGTCCGTACGGAACGCGGGAAGCCAGGCAGGCGCCTGACGGCAGGTCCCAGTTCGGTAGACCCCGCCGCTGCGCCATCGTTCGTACGAGGTTCTTGCTGAAGCCCAGTTCGGCGAGTGGCGATCGGACTCCGAACTCCCTGGCGGCTGACCGCCCCCGCCGGGTGTCCAAGTAGTCATCGCGGTTCGTGCCGTCGAGGACCGCGGAAGCGCCCTCCCGTGCGGCTATGGCGGCCAGTTCACCGAACAGCTCTCGCTTACAGTAGTAGCAGCGGTTGTGCGGGTTGGCGCGGTACGCCGGATCGTCCATTTCACGGGAGGCAATCAACTCGTGTCGTGCCCCCAGAAGCTTCGCCACAGCGACAGCCTGCTCCTTCTCCTCACCGGGGTACGACGCGGAACAAGCGGTGACTGCCAGGACATGCCGGCCCAGCGCATCCCGTGCTGCAGCGAGCAGCAGGCTGCTGTCCACTCCTCCGGAGAACGCCACTACCACGCTGCCCATATCGGCAATCGTCGATGTGAGCCGGGCGTATGCGGTCCGGGTGTCCTCTTCGCTGACGCGTGTCAGCTCAACTTCACTGTGTGGCCTGTGTGTAGTTGCCACGTGCTGCCTCCTCTTCAGGCGTATGTCCTGCGTCGCCTTTCCGGATCGGGGACTTGCGTTCGCTTCACCGGTGTCGCTGTCCCGGTGCACCCGGCTGATTGCGGCAACGTGACAACAACAGAGGTTGTGCGAACTGGTTGTGGAAGCGATCCGGCCCCGGAGAGCGTCAATGCTCTCGGCGGGAATGGGTCGAGCATCCAGAAGTGCGGCAGGGCCTACAGTGAGGAGGGGACAGGTACTTGATGAACCGTCTCCCGCTAGGCATGTGAGCGTTGAGTCTCAGTCTGGCGGTGACTGCGAGGAGGTCTCGATTCAACTGTACGACATCGATTGACGCCTCACGAGGGGAGGCCCAATCAGAGACGGTTGAATAGATGACTGTTTTCATCATCATTATCAACTATATGACATCGCGCGGTTCACAGTCAAGTCCTGGTGGTGGGCTGTGTTGATGGTCTACGATTCTGTCCTCCCCTAAGCGTTCAGCGAAAATGTCCGCATGCAGGAGGTGCTGGCGTTCGCGCAAGAGGCGAGACGGAGTGTCGGAGAAGGCGTAGTTGGGGACGTCGGTGTGTCATAGTGGAGGATGCGTGGGGACAGGGAATGTGGGAACGCGGTGGGCGTCGCCAACGGTGTTGTAGGCACATCAAGTCACCCTGCCGCATGCTCGTGCCTGACTATCTCCGGCGAGCAACGCACGTCAAGAGGGAGGAAAGGTGCACTTTCGGCGACCACAAGTGCAGAAAATGTGGTTGGATGGGGGCGGAATCATACTAATGGGGCTTGACAGAGCGTATGGCCTTACGTAGCATGACCTTGGTGGCAAAGATTCAGCTACTAATGTGGAGATACTGGTTTAAGGAGGGGGAAATGCTGAGATTGTGTAGGACGGGTACACGGACAAGTCTAACGATATTCATGGCGCTGGCGCTGGTGCTTGCCGGCGCTTTTGTGCCGGGTCAGGTGCTGGCCGTCGGAGTCGCGCCGTCGCTCGGTGTTGCAGATAGTTTTGCTGTCTTGGGGTTCTCAACGGTGACCAACACGGGCAACACCGTCCTTTCTGGAGACTTGGGACTATACTCTGGGACTTCGATTACTGGCTTCTTTGGTACTACCGCCAACGAGGGGCCCGGGATTGTAACAAACGGAACCGTACACCAGACTGACGCAGTTGCGCAGCAGGCTCAGATTGATGCGACCACTGCGTTCAACAATCTGATGGGACAGACGTTCGACTACGACTACACCGGTACCCCGGATCTGTCCGGAATGACTCTCACTCCAGGCGTCTACAACTTTGATGCGACGGCGAGTATTGCGGTGGGGCAAACACTCACGCTCGACGCTCAGGGCGACCCCGACGCGGTATTCATCTTTCAGGTAGGCAGCGCTCTGACAATAAACAGCGGCGCGCAAGTTATCGTCATCAATGCCCCTCCGGATTTCTGCAACAAGTTCTGGGCCGTCCAGGAGTCGGCTACTCTCGGCACCGGTAGCGTCACCCAGGGAACCATTATCGCGGGCTCGAGCATCAGCGTGCTCAGCGGCGCAAGTCTGTACGGAAGGGCCATAGCCCTTACCGGTGCGGTGTCACTGGACACCAACGGCGTCACCGTTCCTTGCCAGGCAGAGCCCCCCACCTCTCCTCCCTACACCCTGGAGATATTCAAGTTCAATGACCTGGATGGGGACGGGAACTATGAGCCACTGACGGAGTTCCCCCTGGCCGACTGGCAGTTCAATGTCTTCGATTCGGGCGCCACTCCTTTGGGGGGCAATCCCTACAGCACCGATGAGTTCGGTTTCATCGTCATACCGGGATTGGCGGCGGATGACTACACCGTCTACGAGGTAACGCAGACCGGCTGGGATCTCACCACTTCTAACCCTCAGACGGTGACGGTGTCCGCCAGTCATGGAGAAAGGGCGGTCTTCGGCAACCAGCTGGCAGAGGGCACACTGGCCATCTTCAAGTTCAATGACATCAACGGAGACGGAATATATAGCCCGCTTGATGGAGATGAACCCCTGTCCGGCTGGGCCTTCGACGTCACCGGACCCAGTGCCTACAGTGATTCCGGCACCACCGGCACTGACGGCTTCCTCCTCTTCACGGGCCTGGCGCTGGGCGACTACGAGGTAACCGAAACGGTACAGCTCAGTTGGGGTGTCACCACCGGCAACCCTCAGACAGCCACGTTGTCCGCGGGCACCGGAACGGTCGTCCGCTTTGGTAACCTCCAGCTTGCGCCGGGGACCCTGGAGATCTTCAAGTTCAATGACCTGGATGGGGACGGAGTCTATGACCCCCTTGATGGAGAGACACCGCTGTCCGGCTGGGACTTCGATGTTGACGGACCGGGTGGTCCCTACAGTGGTACCACCGACGCCAATGGTCTGTACACACTGACCAACCTGGGGCCGGGCTTGTACACTGCCACAGAAACGGTGAAGGTCGGCTGGTCTGTCACGACCTTGAACCCGCAGACGGCCGAATTGGACGTGGAAGGCGGGGCAAGATTGAACTTCGGCAACCAGTTCACGTTCGTGCCTCCGTCTCCCTCTTCCGCGATGCCGGTGGGTGGCGAGGCCAGTCCCGTCAACAAGGTCGGACTCCTGATGCCGTGGCTCATTGTTCTGGCAGTAGTTGCCGGGGTTGCCATGGTAGCGAAACGCAGATTGCACAGCGACAGGTAGTCGTACACAAGTGTTCGAACAATGGGACCGGGTACCCCTCCCCGGTCCCATTTTCTTGTTTGGAATCACCGCGCGCACCCACTGCGCCTTCTTCAGACATGGTTGCTCCTGCACGCTGACGCCGGTGGCGAATCTCGTGCCCCCCTGGTTGGCCACGCCGTATCCTTGAGGAATGGCCTGGCGTGCTACTGTTGCTGCGAACCGGACCGGGACGGCGCGGGTGCTGCCGCGGGGGACCACGGCGGCGGGAGATGATGCCGGCGTGTGAGGAACGTCTCCGGAGCGGGCTGGTGACGGCCGTTCGGTCAGTCACATGAGGGTGCTAGAATGGGCACTGAACGCGACACGAGCACATAGCGCATGACGGGACGCAGCAGCAAGCCGAAACCACGCGCACAGCGCGCCGATCGCGATGGGCGTGCCTGGCTCTGGGTGGCAGGCATCGGTTTCGCGGTGGTCATAATCCTGGGGTTCCGTCTGATGATGCCGCAGTCGGGCAGTCTCGATGCCGACCTGCGGGCCGCTCTCATCGACCAGCTCTCCCCCACCCTCCCCAACGATGAGTTTCGCGCCTCGGTGGTTGACTATGTCGAGGATTTCGGCTTGCCCGTGGATGTGTACGAGGGGGACGCGGTCGATGTGGGGCTCTACCGTTCCCTTGGCCGGCAGAACTACGGCGTGCTGGTGATACGCTCCCACTCCGGAATACTTGAACTGGAAGGGTCTCAGGCTGAACGCGTGACCGCTCTGTTCACCAACGAGCCCTACAGCCAACGCAAGTATGTGTCTGAGCAGCTTGGTGACCGGCTACTCATCGTGAGGCCGTTTGAAGAGGATTCCGAGCTCACGTTTGGAATCACTCCTCAGTTTGTGCGTCAGAGCATGGAGGGGCGTCTGCCCGCGACAGTCGTCATTGTGGCCGGGTGCTCCATCCTTGGCCGGACCGACCTCGCTGAGGCGCTCATCGCCCGCGGCGCATCTGTAGTCATCTCGTGGGACCGCTCCGTTGGCCTTGCCCACGTGGATGAGGCTACCGCCGTACTTGTTCAACACCTCCTGAATGACCGTATGACGGTGGAGCGAGCCGTCGTTGCCACGATTGTTGAAGTGGGACCCGATCCGGAGTACGGCGCCTCTCTGAGGTTCTATCCTCCTGCGGCTGGCGCGCGCACGGCTGTGGAACTCCTTGCAGGACCCGCCTGAACACTCGCAAAAGCCATTGACATTTACGAGTGGCGGTCCCTATAGTAAATAAGAGGCATCTGCCTTCGGGCAGATGCCACATGTTCTTGAGGCCTTTGCCGGCGTCCTGCGGGTCCAATTGATAGTGGCCGTCACCCGGAATAACCCCATTGGGGCGGTGGCCCTTTCGTATCCGATGGAGTGGTCGATACGCTGGCTGGCTTGTATCTCACAAGTAAGGAGGTGAGTATGCAACAGAGAGAGCAACTAGCGACGCGGTTGGGCTTTCTGCTGGTGGCGGCGGGTTGTGCCGTCGGCATCGGCAACATCTGGCGGTTCGGCTACATCACCGGCCAGAACGGTGGAGCCGCCTTCGTCGTCGTTTATCTCATATTCCTGGCTATCCTCGGCTTCCCCGTGATGACCATGGAGTTCGCTATTGGTCGTGCCGCTCAGAAGAACCTGGCAGGCGCGATGACGGCGCTCGAACCGAAGGGCAGCAAGTGGCATATCTATGGCCACCTCGGCATCCTCGGCAATCTCATTCTGATGATGTTCTACACCACGGTTGCCGGCTGGACCCTGGCGTACCTGTATCACAGTGCGGCAGGACACCTGATAGGCAAGAGTCCGGACCAACTGGGCGGGTTCTTTGGAGGGTTGCTTGGCAACACCAACGAACTGATGCTCTGGGTCTTCCTCGTGGTCCTTATCGGTTACGTCATCTGCGCTGCCGGCCTGAGGGCCGGCGTTGAACGCGTTGGCAAGCTGATGATGAGTGGGCTCTTTGTCCTCCTCATCATCCTCGCGGTGAGGGCGGTGACCTTGCCCGGCGCGGGAGCGGGCCTTGATTTCTATCTCAGGCCTGACTTCTCCAAACTGAGCTGGAGCGGCGTCTATGCTGCGATGTCTCAGGCGTTCTTCACCTTGAGCCTCGGTATCGGCAGCATGGCTATCTTCGGCAGCTACATCTCGAAGAAGCGCGCCCTTGCGGGTGAGTCGATTCGTATCATCGGCATAGACACGTTTGTCGCGCTGATGGCGGGCTTGATCATCTTTGCCACCGCGTTCGCGTACGACGTCGACCCCGGTGCGGGTGCCGGCCTTGTCTTCATCACCCTGCCGAACATCTTCAATGCGATGGCGGGTGGACAGATATGGTCGGTGCTCTTCTTCCTGCTCCTCGTGCTGGCGGCCATGACGACCGTCGTCGCGGTCTTTGAGAACCTGACCGCCTACGCGATGGACCAGTGGGGCTGGAGCCGCAAGAAGGCCGTCGTCATCGAAGGTATCGGGGTGTTCGTCCTGTCCATTCCATGCGTCCTGGGTTTCAACGTCTGGAGTTCTATTCAGACGCTGCCCGGCGTTGAAGGTTCCAGCTTCATCGATCTCTGGGACTTCATCGTGAGCTACACACTTCTGCCGGTCGGCTCCCTTATCTTCGCCCTGTTCTGTGCCCACAGGTTCGGCTGGGGCTGGGACAGCTTCATCAAGGAAGCCAACTCCGGCGAGGGAATGAAGTTCCCCGTCGGACTCAAGTTCTACTGTGGCGTTGTCCTGCCGCTGATTATCCTCGTGGTCCTCGTGGTGGGGTACGTGCAGTTGTTTGGAGGATAGGATTCGGTTCGCTGGAATGCTCAAGAAGGGAGGCCCTGGGGCCTCCCTTCTCTTATTGCCGCTGTTTCACAGAGGGGCTAGATGCGCTGCAGCAGCTCCCGGTACTTGTCCATTCGCATCGTCTTGCCTTCGGACTGCACCATCCATGTCATCCAGCATAGCTCTATGGGGCGGTATCCGGTGGCATCCGCGATGCGCGCAATGGTGTCGATAAGCTCCAGGTCTCCTGCGGTGGGCAAGGGAGCACCAGCCTCGGAAACGATGTCGGCGATGACCCTGCGGACAATCTTGTCCGGCATGGATGTATCTACGCCGCCCATCATCCTCAGATATTGGTACGTGTTGATGCCCACTCCCTTCACTGTCCCTACGGGGTCCCGAGCCCATGTCTCAAGTGGCGCACGGGCAGCCCACATACGCAGCGCGGCAGCGTCGTCGGTGGTGTCGTTCACAAGGCATGCCGCAGCATCGCTCGCCATGCGCCATGAACGCCGGTTCTTCCACAGTGGCGCAACGTCTTCATAGGACAGGACGGAAAGCTCCCGCAGATTGCGGGGAGCGCGGCCCTCGTTCATCCGCTCTTCGTACCTCGCGACAGCCGGCACTACCGCCGTGAAGTAGTTGAGACCGATGGACATGAACGCGGCGTCGACGAGCATCAGTGTGACGCTGCCGCCCCAGCGCTGTGTCGCCAGACAGCGCTCGCAGTGGGAGCGCAGCCCCCCGCATGGCGCCATGTAGCGGTCAACCACCTCCCGCAGTCGCGTCACTTCAGCGCAGGACATTCCGTTGCCACACATACGGATGAAGATGATACCATGCGCGTGAAGACGCCATGCGCCCTGAAATGCAGGAGTAGGGTGTTGTTTCGTTTCGAAGGAGGTTCTATGCCGACACTGTTCGAGGAAGTCTCTCTGTCGGAAATGACGCTGCGCAATCGATTCGTGCGGTCTGCTACGTTTGAGGGGATGGCTGACACCACAGGGGCTGCCCGGGATGCTCTCGTGAACCTGACCGAGGACCTGGCGAAAGGGGAGGTGGGTCTCATCATCAGCAGCCACGCGTACGTTGAGCCTAGGGGTCGGGTTCGGGCGTCACAGCTCGGAATTCATAACGACTCGCTCGTGCCCGGCCTGTCACGGCTTGCGGACGCCGCTCATGCCCACGGTTCGAGGACGCTGGTGCAGATCGCTCACGGCGGCTGTACTGCGAACGATCCCGACGGCGAATGGGTCGGCCCCTCCGCGATGACGCTGCCCGACGGGCGCACGTGCCGGGAGCTGTCGAAGGCCGAGATACGGAACATCGTCAGTGACTTCCGTCGCGCCGCCAGGCGGGCAATGGACGCGGGCTTCGATGGCGTGCAGATTCATTCGGCGCACGCGTACTTGCTGAATGAGTTCCTTTCTCCCTACTTCAACCGGCGTACGGACGAGTATGGCGGTAGCCTGATCAACCGCGCGCGCATCCACCTCGAGGTGCTCCGCGCTGTCCGTGACGAGGTGGGGGACGGTGTTCCCGTATTCATCAAGATCAACTCGGATGACTTCCTTGACAATGGCTTCACGCGCAAGGAGATGGTCGAGGTGGCGCGCATGCTCGAGAAGGAGGGCATCACTGCGGTGGAGATAAGCGGCGGTACGCCGTTCAGTCCGGCCGACCGCGGCTTCTCCCGTCCGGGGATGCAGCCTCCACAGGAAGAGGTGTATTACCTCGATGCCGCGAAGATGTTCAAGGATGCGGTGTCAGTCCCGCTCGTCCTGGTCGGCGGCATCCGCACGTTCGCCGTGACCCAGAAGCTGGTCGAAGAAGGGGTCGCTGATTTCATCGCGTTGAGCCGGCCCCTCATCCGTGAGCCGCACCTGGTGCGGCGCTGGCACGAGGGCGACACCGGCACGTCGACGTGCATACACTGCAACCTCTGTTTCGGCCCCGCGCGTCTTGGCGAGGGCATCTACTGCGTCGCCGAGAGGAAGCAGAAAGAGGCAGCCAGAAAGGGGGCGTAGCCCGGCTGCTGACGGGTACTGTCGTGCGAGGGGCGCCGGAAGGCGCCCCTCGCACTGGTTTCTACTACGCGTACGGGTAGAAGATGAAGAAGAGCAGGCACAGCGCGAAGAGGACCCATGCCGCGGGGTGGATACCGCGAGCTTTCCCGGCAAATATCTTGCACAGCGGGTACAGCACGAACCCGCCGCATAGCCCCACTCCGAGGTTGTAGGTGAAGCTCATCAGGATGATGACGCCGAAAGCCGGGATGACCTCCGAGTAGTCCGAGAAGTCTATCTTCGCGATTGGGCTCACCATCAGGACTCCCACGATGATGAGGGCTGGAGCCGTTGCGGCCGAAGGTACCGCCGAGAAGAAGGGCGCGAAGAACAGCCCCAGCAGGAAGAGTAAGCCTACTACCACGGCCGTAAGGCCGGTTCGGCCGCCCTCCTCGATGCCCGCAGCCGACTCGATGTAGGTGCCGGTCGTGGTCGTTCCCAGGAGTGCGCCAACTACGGTTGCCAGCGCATCCGCGAGCATCGGTTTCTCGATTTCAGGCAGGTTGTTCTCCTCATCCAGGAAGCCTGCGAGCATCCCGACCCCGATGAGTGTGCCGACGGTGTCCAGGAAGTCCATTGTGAACATCGTGAGGATGACCGAGAAGAAGCCCCATGTGAGCGCGCCACCGATGTCGAGTTGCAGGAAGATGGGCGCCAGGCTGGGAGGCATCGAGACCCACTGGGCCGGCGCCTGCCCCACGCCGCCAACAAAGCCGATGAGCGCGGTGACGACGATGCCGAGGAGCAGTGAGCCTTTGATTCGCCGTATTAGCAGGAAGGAGATGAGCAGGGTTCCGAAAATGGCCAGCAAGGGCCCCTTGCTGGTGAGGTCTCCCACATGCACGGGCGCACCTGGCACTCCAACGACCACCAATCCAGCATTGTTGAGCCCTATGAAGGTGATGAAGAGGCCGATGCCCGCGGCGAAGCTCGCCTTCAGGTTCAGCGGGATGGCCTTGCTCATCGCGGCGCGTGCCCCGGTAAGGGTGAGTATCGTGAAGAGCACACCCCCGATGAAGACGGCGCCCAGCGCGGTCTGCCACGAGTACCCGAGGACGAGAACCACGGTGTACGCAACGAACGCGTTCTCCCCCATGTAGGGCGCTATGGCGAACGGCCTCTTCGCGTAGATGCCCATCACCAGAGTTCCGAAGGCGGCGGAAATGATGGTCGCCACCATGGATGGGCCGAACGGGATGCCCGCTGCCTCGAGGATTGCCGGATTGACCACGATGATGTAGGCCATCGTGACGAATGTGACCAACCCCGCGAGGATTTCGGTGCGGACCGTGGTGTGGTGTTCTGAGAGCTGGAAATACCTGTCGAGGAACGGACGCGGCATGCTGAGCCCTCCTTTTCTACTCTACGGGATGAATCGAGTCTACCATGGGCGCATCTGTTTGAGTAGAGGTTCTCTCCGTGTGTTTGAAGGCCCTGCAGACGGGCATCTCACCAGCGGTGTTCGGACCAGCGCGACGTTGGCTATTGGGCTAGCGGGATGATGAAACTCGCAGCAGCAGGTACGACCCGGATGTCTACCGGCGTGTAGCCTATGGCGTCGCCATCCGCCTGTACCGGGATCTGCTCGGCGCAATCTACCGTGATGGTCTTTGCGCTCGCTATGAAGCGAATGCTGAGACGTTTCTTTCGTACCAGCAGGACATCAAGGACGGCGTTTCCCAGCTCGGGTGGAGTGCCTTTATTGACATAACAAATCTCAGCTCTCCCATCATCGAGTTGTGCGTCGGAAGTGCGCAGTCGAGGCATCCACAGCGCCCCTGCATTGTCGACGAACAACTCGGCTGCGTCGATCTCTTGGGGACAGCCATCGATGGTGAGGTGGAACCGGCGTGTCTTCGCCTTGCGCATGCTTCGTACAACCGTGGCAACATACGCGAGGAGTTTGAGATAAGTCTTCTCCTCCGTGCGCAGGTCCGAGATGGAGAATGACGAGAGACCGGCGGATGCGTTGAGGAAGAACAGCCTTCCGGCTATGTCGAGGGCATCGATGTCACGGACTCGATGAGGTCCCAGCAGCAACTCCAGAGAACGTCTGGCTCCAAGTGGGATGCCGAGTAGTTGCGCCAGCATGTTCGAGGTACCCACCGGCACGATTCCTATGCGGCAATCCTTGCCGCGCAGCTGGCTCGCGACAAGTGATACCGTGCCGTCACCACCCACCACGACGAATTGTCGGACTCCCTCGTCGTATGCCGCGTCAAGCCTGGCCTTGAGTGCCTCAGTGTCTCTGAGATAGTGCACCTCACCGGTGACGCCCTCCGTCGTGAGGAACTCGCCGAGGCGTATCTGGACGAGCCACTTGGAGTAATTCCCGGATTTGCGGTTCACCACGAAGAAGAACTTTCGGCGAGCGATGGCGAGGCCACGGTGGACCGGAACGGTCAAAGCCTGCTCGCCGGCGGACTGTATCCCCATTCCCCGAGAACCTCCCATCACGATACCGTCTGCTATAATACCACCTCTTGTGCGTACACGAACAATGAGGACGCATCCCTCGCCCCCCTCGGCCTCCCGGTTCTTCTTCGGCTACTGGATTGTCGCCTTTGCGTTCCTTTGTCTCACCATTTGTATTGGCTGCGGCTCGTTTGTGTTCAGTCTCTTTGTCAGTCCTCTGCAGTCCGAACTTGCCTGGAGTCGCGGCGAGATTATGGTGGGCTTCACCATCTTCTGGGTCATGATGGGAGTGGCTTCGCCGCTCTTCGGTCGTGTGCTGGACAGACACGGAGCCCGCCGCGCGATTCCGCTGGGCGCCGTCGTGATGGGCTGTGGATTTGTGCTCCTCAGCGTGGTGCACAGCCTTCCCCTGTTCTATCTCGGCTACGTACTCGTCGGGACAGGGGCTGCGGGCATCGGCCCGGTGCCGACGAGCGCGATTGTGTCCAATTGGTTCAGGAAGAGGAGAGGAACTGCTGTTGGCATCACGTCGGCGGGCATCGGTGCAGGTGGTTTCATAATGGCGCCGGTTGTCGGGTATCTACTGGGAGCCTTTGACTGGCGAACCGCTTACCTTGCCATGGCTGTCATCGTCTGGGTCAGTATCATTCCATTGTCCCTGCTCCTCGTACGGACACGCCCTGAGGATGTGGGGCTTCACCCCGATGGGGCGCTGGAGGTGGAGGAGACTCACACAACTGGAGTGGGCAACGGAGTTGTGTGGGGGTTCTCCCTGCGCCAGGCCGCCGCCACGCTCCCGTTCTGGCTTATCGCTGTTTCATATCTGCTGGGCAACTTCAGCAGCATGGGTGGTCTGCAGGCTCAGGTACCCAATCTCAACGACATCGGCTTTCCGACTGCAACGGCGGCGGCGGCGCTTGGGGCGATCGGGTTTGGCAGCGGTGTCGGCAAGGTGTTCTTCGGATGGCTCTGCGATCGTATGCAACCCAGGTTCGTGAGCGCTATTGGACTCACTCTTCAGTGTGCAGCAGTGCTCATCCTGCTCCAGTTGCAGTCCGACTCGCCGATGGCTCTCATATGGACATACGCACTTCTCATGGGCTTTGGCGCCGGCAGTTGGCTGCCGACGATGTCGATGCTTGTGAGCAGGAGTTTCGGACTCGCCTTCTACGGCGCGGTATTCGGCGTAATCAACCTCGCGCAGAGTGTCGGGACTGCCATCGGACCTCTTGTAGCGGGGGTGATGTACGACACCATGGGCACGTACCGATGGGCATTCATGCTATTCGCTGCCCTCTATGGCATCGCGATTCCAGCAGTTCTGCTCGTTCGGCGCCCCAGAGTGCGCATGCCCGCGTGAGCCGGCGGCGCTGGTCATGCCCCCTAGTCGTACAAGGACACTTTGAAGACTACCTTGCTGACCTGTGCGGGGCCATCCCACTGGGTCTGCGGCATATGCGCCTCTCCCGGGAACAGGATCACGAAGTCGCCCGTCTCCATCTTCAGTTCTGTGTAGTCAGCCGGCGTCCCGAAGAACATGATGTCCTTCGCATCTTCGTACGGGGTCTTCACATCGAGTCCCGCCACCTTCGTCAACCCCATCATCTCGCGGCCGGAGAAGACCACCTGTATATCCGCGTAGACGCGGTGCGATTCGAAGCGACGCTCCTCTTTGGGCTTGGTGTTGTAGTTCTGGACCATGTAATAGAGCTTCTTGCCATCTACCTCATAGTTGCCCGCCTCTTTGGCGGCCAGATTGCCGGTCCTGAGCAGCGTAAACGCCTGCGCGAACCTCTTGCCGAGGAATTCGTATCGCGCCGAGTTCTCAAGCCTGTCGAGTATCATCGAAACATACCTCCAGTGCGGAATGATGCGAAGCTACCATGAGTCGGGTGTGAAGTCAATGCGACAATGCCGTGCCCCGGTTGACTCCTGGGAGAGGTTGCCCGAACCGAGAGACGTGCCGGGCGTGAGGAATGGTCTGGAGTGGGGCGAGGGTCATGGCAGGCAGTGGAGCATGACGCCACGCCCTCGCCCTGTGCTGTTGTTGCCGGCTACTCGCGTGTGTCGCCGCGCTGCCGCTCGAGTCGTTTCGACTCGCGCAGCACCGCCACCTGGGCGACAATCCCGATGACGAAGAAGACGGCGATGGGTATCAGGAAAGGAACAACTTCCGCCATACCACACCTCCTTCTCTGGATTCCGGGCGCGCCCGGAACGTTGGCCATCCACGGCGCGTCCCAACTAGAGTGTAGAGAATCTTTCGCTGATTGGACAAATGGAGAGGGTGTGGCGGCGTCGACTTGACACGGCAGGGCCGGCGTCACCAGCGTAGACGCCGGGGGCACGGAACAGTGACTCACCTGGCCCTGTTATGCTGCAAGAGGGAGGTGCAGTGACATGAGAAATGTATGCGTGGCGCTGGCTCTTCTCCTGCTTTTCGCCGGTTGCTCTTCGCCGGCGGAAGTCCCCGAACAGCAACAGGAGCCATGGGATTCCTTTGAGTTGCCACAGCCGCTTCTCGCGGGGAGTGTATCGGTTGAAGAGGCGCTTCTTGACCGCAGATCTGTCAGAGAGTACTCAGACAAATCTCTGAGTCTGGAGGAAGCGTCCCAGTTACTCTGGGCGGCGCAGGGTGTGACCGCGGATTGGGGAGGGCGCACCGCTCCCTCGGCCGGAGCACTGTATCCGCTTGAACTGTATCTGGCGGCTGTTCGCATCGAGGGCCTCGCCGCCGGAGTCTACAAGTACGTTCCGAATGGACACGCGCTGGTTGTAGTGCACCAGGGCGACGTGGCGCGGGAGCTGGCCGACGCCGCTCTTGGACAGGGCAGCGTTCGCGACGCGGCGGCTGTGCTGGCCTTCACCGCGGTGTACGAGCGAACGTCGGCGAGGTACTCCGAGCGTGGCATACGCTATGTCCACATGGAGGCGGGACATGCCGCGCAGAACGTTTTGCTGCAGTCCTCGGCCCTTGGTCTCGGTTGCGTGGTCGTGGGCGCTTTCGACGATGACGCCTTGAGGGAGGTGCTGAATGCACCGCTTGAGGAGACTCCACTGTGTCTGATTCCCGTGGGTGCGTTGCCGGTCGGCAACTCATGAATGGTAACCCCGCTTGCCATGCTGCAACGGGCGAGAGTACCATCGTAGCTGGCGCGCGCGCATATACGGAGGTGCAGTATGGAGTGCATGTCGTTGACGGAGGCTATGGTCAGTCGGAAGAGCATCCGCGGCTTCACAGCGGCTCCCGTGCCGAGAGAGGCGCTGACACGCATCATTGAGCTGGCAATCCAATCGCCCTCCGCGTCCAACGCGCAGCCATGGGAGCTCGCCGTGGTGACGGGGGCTCCTCTGGCGGAGTTGAACAGGCGTGCCGTGGAACTGCGAGCCGCGGGGGCGCCTGTCAATCCTGACGTGGCGCCGGCAGACCTGTTCGGGGATTACCTCAAGCGGCGACGGGAGGTGGGCATCCAGGTCTTCAAACTGCTCGGTATTGAGCGACACGACATGGCCGGCAGGGAGGCGTGGAACCGGAAGGCGCTGAGGTTCTTTGACGCGCCGGTGGGTGTCTTGATCTACACGGATGGCACACTCGAGCGCGCGCGGACCGATTTCGACCTGGGTCTGCTGACGGAGGCCCTCTGCCTCGCAGCCATGTGCTTTGGACTGGGCACGTGCATCGACCAGCAGGCTCTCAGCTATCCAGAGTTGATTCGCGAGATAACCGGCATCCCGGAGGGTAGCCGCCTTACCGCAGCCGTTGCCATTGGCTACCCGGACTGGGACTTCCCGGCGAACAAGCTCGACAGCACGCGCGAGCCCGTTGCGGCCGTTACTTCGTGGCACGGTTTCGACTGAGCGACCGAGCGGTGTTCGCGTCGGCACGGCGCCGTTGCGTCGTACCGCGGAGTCGGTAGTCGGTTCCACTTGGCTTCGAAACAGACTATACTGAGGCACTTGTGGCTGGTGCCGTGGTCACCGGAATGGAGCATCGCCGACTGTGAGTCTTCCTCCCGTCTTGTTCATCCATGGCATGTGGGCCGACCACGCGCACTGGAACCGGTTCCGCCGTTGCTTTGAGCATCTCGGCTTTGAGACACACGCTGTCACCCTGCTGGGTCACACCACCCCCCAGGACAAGGCCGACCTGCGGCAGGTGGGCATCATGGACTTCGTCGCTCAAGTGCAGACCAGGATAAGGTCCCTTCCCGCTGCGCCGGTCGTCATCGGACACAGCATGGGGGCACTGGTGGCGCAGAAGCTGGCGGAACTCGAGAGGGTTCGCGCTCTTGCATTGCTCGGCCCCGTTGCTCCCGGAGGCGTATCCCCGGTGCGGCCATCCGTGGCGCTGTGCATCGCAGGCAACGTATTGGACGTGTTGCTGCGCAGGCCCTTTATGATACCGGCGCGCAACGCCCGTTACGGCATCCTCAACACGCTCCCTCCTCGACTGCAGGACGTTGTGTATGAGTCGTTCCTATATGAATCGGGAAGGGCTCTGTCGGAGATGCTGAGAGGCGCGATCTCTGTGGATGAGCGCAGAGTCGACTGTCCGGTGCTGGTTGCGGTCGGCGCCATGGACCGGGCCACTCCCCCTTCGGTCGCCCGGCGCATCGCGCGGAAGTATGGCGCGGAATATCGCGAGTACCCCGGGCAGTGCCATTTCCTCGGGGCATCGCACGAGGCCATGGGAGACATCGCTGAGTGGGTTGTCGGAAAGGTGCAGCGATGAATGGTCTATCGGGCAAGAGCTGGCGGGAGTCTCGCATCGGCCGGTTTGTCCCCGGTCTCGTGCTTCTGTTCGCGTTTGCGCATTTCGCGCACCATCTGGTCACCGCGCTGCCTGTCCCGCTGCTGCCGTTCATTCGTGATGAGTTCAACCTCGACTACACGAGCGTGGCACTGGTGGTGTCTGCGTTCTCTATTCCGTATGGCTTCTCTCAGTTGCCGGCAGGTTGGCTTGCCGACCGTTTCGGTGCGAGGCGTCTCATCCTCGTTGGAATCAGCGGAGTGGCGCTGTCCGGCCTTTTGGTTGGACTCTCCACCAGCTACACGATGCTGCTGGTCGCGCTGTTTCTCATGGGGGTGCTTGGAGGGGGATACCATCCCTCCGCGCCTGCCGCTATATCGCAGGTGACCGAACCCTCGCGTCGTGGACGGGCGCTTGGCTTTCATATGATCGGGGGCAGCGCCAGCTACTTCCTCGCTCCACTTGCTGCCGGCGCGCTCGCGGCTGTGTGGGGCTGGCGCATGCCTTTCGTCGCCCTCGCCGTTCCGGCCATCATCTTCGGTGGCGTGTTCTTCGCGATACTTGGACGGAGGGAGCGCGCCGCCCGGACCGTCCGGGCATCTGCTCAGCCTGTCGCCGGCGCAGCAAAACCGGACGGGGCTGTCGAGAAGATCGACTGGCTGCGGATGGGCACATTCCTGGTGTTGACCAGTGTGAGTGCTGCTGCCGTGCTGGCGGCCGTCTCGTTCATCCCACTGTACCTGGTGGATGTCCATGGCTACGCGGAACATAACGCCGCAATTGGCGTCGCCCTGTTCTATTCCACCGGTCTCTGGTCCGCGGTTGCCGGAGGCTATCTCTCTGACCGCATCGGCAGAGTGAGAGTTGTCGTACTGTTCGGACTTCTTGCGGGTCCGGCGGTTGCGATCCTTGACTTGACCGGCTCGACGCTTATCGTGATGGGGCTTCTGGTCTTCCTGGGCGTGGGGATGTACGCCCGGGCGCCCGCCTCCGAGTCGTATGTCGTCGGCCATACTCCCGGTGGCAAACGCTCCACGGTGCTTGGCATGTACTACTTTGGCTCGATGGAAGGCAGCGGCGTGCTCGCACCGGTGTTGGGATATCTCATCGACCACTACGGGTTCAGCACTTCATTCCTGTTCACAGGCATCGGCTTGCTGGTCGTTGCGATTGTCTGCGCGGTCATTCTTCTCCGCGGCTCCCCCTCCGATTGATGTTCATCTCGCGGCGGACTACCATCTGTGACGCGAATACAATGAACGCAGAGACTGAGGACGCTCGCATCCCCGCCGGTTTGCTGCACCGGTTGGCGACGTTGCGTGGTGCGCATGGAGTCGTCCATCCGCGGTTTGGCGACCTGTCACTCTCTGACGCCGTCCGCATGTCGGGCGCTCCTTATCGCCCCCCCGCTCATCCCGCCATCGATGATGTCATCATCCACCTGACCGTCACGGGGCGCTGCAACGCCAGGTGCGACGGTTGCATCAATACGTCGCTTGAGTCCGGTTGCCGTGAGAGAGGGCAGGTTGTGATGGAGTTCGAGTGTGACCCCGCGCGTGATGCGGCCACAATCGTTAGTGTGGCCCGGGATTATGGCGACAGGCCCGTCACGGTGGCGCTCTATGGCGGCGAGCCATTGCTCGAGGTTGACCGCGTGTTGCAGCTTGTGCGTGCCCTCGACGCGACGCCCATTGCGCCTCGAGTCCGCTACATGCTCTACACCAATGGTCAGCTTTTGGAGAAGGTCCTCCGTTTGTGTCCCGGCCTCTTTCAGAGGGTGAAGCTTCTCTCGGTGTCCATCGATGGCGACGCTGAACAGCATCGTCGCTTCCGGCCGGGTACCGACCTTCCAACTATCGAGACCGGATTGACGCGTCTGCGTGAGGCATTCGATGGAGAAGTGCTCTTCTGGTCGACCTTGCGTGCAGGCCAGTCACTTCGCAGCTGCTTCGATCAGTTCCTCGCCTATTGCGACAAGTCTCTGGTGGGGCACTTCTTCTGGCATTGGGCCGAATCGCCGGACCCGTATCGCGACTTCGCCGCGTACCTGCGACGATACGGAGAGGAACTGGAATACGTGGTGCAGACGTACGTCGAGCACCTGCGGCGTGGCAGGCTCCTCTCCATCGTGCATCTGAACGAGCTGGTGACGTACCTGATGACGGGCAGAGTGCGGGGACACAGCGCGTGCGCCGTTGAATTGGCTGAGAACTACGATATCGTCGGTGGCAGGGTTACGGCGTGTGCAGACCTGCCTCTCTCGATCGGCGGACTCCCGGTTAACGCGGTCGACCAGGGCTCTGCGCCTGAACTTGGCTTCCTGGTGACGTATCGAGGCTCCTTAGGGTGCGATTCCTGCGGAGTGTATCCGTACTGTGGCGGACGGTGTCCTGTGCAGGTCCTCGCGGGGTCTCCCGAGCGTACGCTACAGATATGCCAGTTGATGCGGCTTCATGTGGGCATCGTGCAGGAACGAATGGACGACATAACCGGGGCGCTGGCACGAGCGGGCATCACGTCCGACGCTCTCTATGACACGTCCGCGTACATAGCGCGGTACACGGATGTGGTGCCCTGACGGGGCAGCGTTCTCGCGTGGGACCGGGCAATCAGGGGCTCGCGACGGGGCCCAATGATCCGCAGGCGTCTACCACTTCACTTCGTAGGAACCGAGCATGAAATCGATGTCGGCCTGCAGCACTCCGATGACTTTGGAGGCAACCAGGCTATCATCGATGTCGAGCGTCATCCGGGCATCGCCGTTGGCTGTCCCGAGGACGTGGAGGCTGCCACAGTTCTTCCCGTCGCTGGTGTGTACCGGCACGGTGACCCTCGACTGGGTAGCGCCGCTCGTGAGTGAGTACGTCTGGATGGCGGCTTCGGCCACGCCGAGTCCCTGCTTCAACACCAGGTCGCGCACTTCATCGTAGAGCATCTCCGGATTGAGGCCGCGGTAGGTCTTTTTCACCTGCACAGTCATCGCACTCGTTCTCCTCAGGGCATTATACCACCGGCTTTCGGTTCTCTCAGTGAGCCGTGCTGCTATAATCCATGGTACACATGAAAGACGAACTCATGGAAATCCTTGTCTGCCCTGTCTGCAAAGGGGACCTCGCACTCACCGTGACCGAACGTGATGAGGTCGAGATTGTGTCGGGCGCTCTCTACTGCAAAGCCTGCGATTTCAGCTATCCTATCACGGAGACGATTCCGAATCTGCTGCCTCCGGACATGCAGGGTCAGGGCGTGTAGACCACGCCCGCAGTGGGGGACTCCCATACCTCGACGGCGCTGAGTCGCAGGGGACTGTCCGCGAAACGAGGCTGGAGCCTTCCAAACAGCCATGCGGCGATATTCTCGCTGGATGGTGGCGTGACCGCGAACTCGTCGAGTTCGTTCAGACAGCAGTGGTCCACGAGTGCCAGTTCTTCACGCACGTGACGCTTCATCTCGGCGAAGTCGTAGGCCATGCCATCAGTTCCCACCGTAGAGGCCTCCGCGCGGATGACCACCTTGAAGCGGTGGCCGTGCAATCGCTCGCACTTCCCGTGGTACTCGGGGAGGTAGTGCGCCGCGTCAAAATGCTCTTCAACGAATAGCTGGTACATCTTCTCCTCCCGTCATGGCGTGCACCCAGTGCCGGTCAGTACTGTCCAGCAACAGTTGCCGGATGCTCCTGTGGAGCACCGGGTGCACGAAGTCAGGTGCGATTTCGGCCAGCGGCACAAGAGCGAACAACCTGTTCGGTAGCTCTGGATGCGGAATCACGAGCCTTGCGGACCGCAGGCAGAGTGAGTCGAAGAGCAGAATGTCGATGTCGATTACCCGTGGCCCGTTCCGGAACGTGGGCAACCGGCCGACCTGAGCCTCGATGGACTGGGTGAGTCTCAGCAGTTGTCTCGGCGACATCACCGTGGTGGCGTGACACACCAGATTGAGAAACGGGGACTGTTCGTCAAACCCTACGGGCTCTGTCTCGTACACCGACGATACCCTCACGATATCCAGATGCTGCTTCAGCGTCGAGACGGCCGTGTCCAGATTGCCGGCCCTGTCGCCAACGTTCGAACCGAGCCCGAGGTATGCGTCTGACCTGGTCATGAGTCTAGCCCCGCACGATGGCGTCCGCCACCCGGCATACACGCCACATCTCCTTCACGTCATGCACGCGTACGATGTCGGCGCCGCGCTCGATAGCAAGGGCGACGGTCGCCGCGGTAGCCTCGATGCGCTCTGATGCCGGCAAGTCCAACAGATAGCCCAGTACCGACTTTCTCGACGTACCGACAAGCAGGGGGAATTCCAACGCCTTCAGCTCTCTCAGGCGCGCCATCAACTCGACGTTCTCTGGCTGCGTCTTGCCGAATCCGATGCCGGGGTCGATGATGATCCGGTTGGCCGGCACTCCACGGGCGACAGCTTCCCGGGTGGCCCTCGTGAGGTCGTCCTTGACGACCTGCACGATGTCGTCGAACTCAACATCGTGGGCGGGCGAGACGTCGCGCTGGTTGCTCATCAGCAGCAGCCCGGCGCCGTAGCTCGCCGCCAAATCTGCCAGCCGTGGCTCCTTCTTCAACCCCCAGATGTCGTTCAAGATATCCGCGCCCGCTTCGAGAGCCTTACTCGCCACGTCGTACTTGTACGTGTCCACGCTGAGAGGCACGCTGAGTTCGCGACGGATGGCTATCAGAGCCGGAATGACGCGGGCCTCCTCTTCTTCGGCGGATATCGGTGCGGAACCGGGCCTTGTCGACTCTCCTCCCACGTCGATGACGTCGGCCCCGTCCTTCACCATGCGGGAGGCCAGTTCAACAGCCTCGCGCATCGAATGCACGCCGTCTCCGGCGAACGAGTCCGGTGAGACGTTCACGATGCCCATCAGGAAGGTGCGCGTTCCCCAGGCGAATTGTGTGCTTCGCATATGTCACGACTCACTGGTCACGAGAGTGGGATTCACTCTCACGTTGATTATAGCAGCGGATTCCCAGTAGAATATCCCTTCCGCATCCCGCTGCTTGGAGGAACCACACGTGTCATACAAACCTACACCGGTGAAGATAACGGACCTCACGCTTCGTGATGGCCACCAGTCGCTTCTGGCTACCCGGGTGAGAACCGAAGACCTGCTGGAGCTCGCGCCTCGGATGGACGGTCTCGGGTTCTGGTCGCTCGAGGTATGGGGTGGTGCGACGTTCGACGTGATGACCCGGTTTCTCAACGAGGACCCATGGGAGCGTCTTCGCCTTATCAAGAAGGCTGTCCCGAACACTCCATTGCAGATGCTCCTTCGTGGACAGAACCTCGTTGGCTATCGCAACTACGCGGACGACGTTGTCAGGGAGTTCGTGCGCCACGCCGCCGATTGCGGCATAGACGTCTTCCGGGTCTTCGATGCTCTCAACGACGAACGGAACCTTCAGACGGCGATGGAGGCCGTGAAGGACTGTGGCAAACACGTTCAAGCAGCCGTGTGCTACTCGCTGACCGAGCACAAGCTCGGCGGCCCTGTCTACACCATAGACTATTTCGTGGAGAAGGCTCTGACGCTGCAGGACATGGGCGCTGACAGCATCTGTGTCAAGGACATGGCCGGTCTGATGTCGCCGGATGACGCTTACGACGTCATCTTCTCGTTGAAGGAGGCGCTCGACGTGCCCGTGGCGCTCCACAGCCACGCTACCAGCGGGATGGCGCCGATGTCGTTCTTGAAGGCAGTCGAGGCGGGCGTGGACATCCTGGACACGTGCCTCGCGCCTTTTGCCATGCGCACGTCGCACACGGCTGTCGAGACCATGATTGCCGCGTTGCGTGACACTCCACGCGAGACGGGACTTGATCTTGAGCGCGTCCTCGAATTGGATGAGGTGCTCGAGAGAATCGCACCGAAGTATCGTGATTTCCTCGTCCAGACGGGATTCTCGGTCATCGATACCGCCGTGCTGAGGCACCAGATACCGGGCGGCATGTACACCAATATGATTGCCCAGCTGAAAGAGGCGGACGCGCTGTCGCGCCTGGCGGAGGTGTATGCCGAACTGCCCCGGACGAGGAAGGACCTCGGTTATCCGCCTCTCGTAACCCCCACGAGCCAGATAATCGGCACTCAGGCGGTCAGCAACGTGCTCTTTGGTCGCTACAAGGTAGTATCTGAGCAGGTCAAGTCGTATGTGTACGGGTTGTATGGCCGCCCCCCCGCGCCCGTCGACCCCGTGGTGCAGGCGGCTATCCTGATGGGCTATGAGCGGGGTGAAGAACCTATCACGACCCGCCCGGCGGACGTCATAGAACCGGAGTTGGATGCGGCGAAGAAGCAGGTGGGCAGTCTGGCCGCCGATATCGGCGACGTCCTGACCTATGTGCTGTACCCGACCTCAGGGATGCGTTTCCTGCGATGGAAGCACGGACTCGAGGCGCCTCCACCTGAGACCAGGGGCAAGACCCTTGAGGACATACGGGTGGAGGATGAGCTTCTTGACCAGGTGCGACTGGGTGGACTGGTCTGCTCGGCGCCCCCCGCCCCTGAACCGCCCAGTCATGAAGCTGGTACACCGGTTGATGCAGCGGTGGGGACTCCGCTGCTCTCGCCTATGCCCGGCACAGTCATCCGCTATCTCGTGGAACTCGGTGACGCCGTGCGCGCCGGAGAAGGCGTCTGCGTTCTGGAGGCCATGAAGATGGAAAACGTGTTGCCGGCTCCCGAAGACGGCACCGTGGTCGCTATCAACTGTCAGCCCGGAGAGAAGGTGCAGCTCAACCAGACCCTGGCGGTGATAGGGTAGCGGTCATGGGCAGAACACTCGCGGAGAAGATTCTCTCAGACAGCGCAGGCGCCGATGCCCGGGCGAATGACATCGTCATCTCCCGTGTCGATCTTGCCTTCGTGCAGGATACCACCGGCCCGCTGACGCTGCGCCTCTTCAAAGAGGCGGGATTCGAGCGGCTCGCAAATCCGGCGCGCACCATCCTGTTCATGGACCACGCGGCGCCCAGCCCCGCGCGACAGCTCTCTACCGACCACCTGTTCCTCCGTGCGTTCGGCCGGGAGACCGGATGCGTGGTGAGTGAGGTGGGGGACGGCGTGTGTCACCAGATAGTTGCGGAGCGATATGCGCGACCCGGCGACGTTATCGTCGGGGCGGATTCTCACAGCGTGACGGCAGGGGCGCTTGGCGCATTCGGAACAGGCATGGGCTCGAGCGACGTGGCGGTGGCAATGGCGCTCGGGAAGAACTGGTTCCGGGTGCCGGAGACGTTCCGGGTCAATCTGACTGGCTCGCTCGCTGACCTGGTGTGCTCTAAGGACCTGATACTGCATCTTATCGGACGAATCGGCGCGGATGGCGCCACCTACATGTCACTGGAGTTCGGTGGACCGGGCGTTGACACCCTCAGTGTGCCGGAGCGACTTGTGGTGTCGAACATGGCGGTCGAAGCCGGCGCCAAGGTGGGTTTGTTCCCGAGTGATGAGCGCACACGGGAGTATCTCACGCTCATGGGGCGCCCGGACGACTACTCTCCGCTTGCCGCTGACGCCGATGCGCACTATGCTGAGACCGTCGATATCGCGCTGAACAACCTTGTGCCCGTCGTGTCCTGCCCCCACACCGTCGACAACGTGCGGCGGGCCGCGGAACTGGGCGACGTGCGTGTGGACCAGGTGTTTGTGGGCACATGCACCAACGGTCGCATAGAGGACATCGAGCTAGTCGCGCGGATGGTGTCTGGCCGCAAGAAGGCGTCCGGTACAAGGTTCCTGGTCGCTCCGGCGTCTCGCGCGGTCCTGTTGCAGGCCATAGAGAAAGGCTACATCACGACTCTTGTCGAGTTCGGCGCCGTCATCCTGCCGCCCGGTTGCGCGGGATGCCTCGGTCTGCACCAGGGCATCCTCGGCGATGGAGAAGTGTGCCTGTCGACTGCAAACCGCAACTTCAAGGGCCGCATGGGGAATCCCGATGCCTTCGTGTATCTGTCGAGTCCGGCCACGGCCGCAGCCACGGCGCTACGTGGCGTCATCACTGATCCACGGGAGACGCTCTGAACATGGAACAACCTGCGCTGCGGGGACATGCCGTCACCATCGGCAATGACGTATCTACGGACGACATAATACCTGGTCGGTTTGCGCATCTGCGCAGCAACTTGCCGGAACTGGCGAAGCACGCACTAGAAGACAGGCTGCCCGGGTTTCACGAGCGCGTGACGCCCGGCGACGTGCTTGTGGGCGGCCGCAACTTCGGTCTTGGCTCCAGCAGGGAACACGCGCCGGTGGTCCTCAAGATGGCTGGCGTGTCCGCAATACTCGCCAAGTCCGTCGCGCGGATCTTCTATCGCAACGCCATCAATCAGGGTGTTGTGGTACTCATCTGTGACACGGATGGGATTGAAGATGGCGATTGCCTTGAGATACGGTTGGACGAGGGAGTTGTCGTGAACCAGCGTACGGGCGTGGTACTTGCCTGCGGCAGGATGCCGCCGCTGATGTCGAGAATACTCGCCGCAGGCGGACTTGTAGCCTACATAAAGTTGCACGGCGCTTTGAGTACTGAAGCGTAGCGTCCGCTCAGCAGTCGGAGTCCATGTCAGGAGGTCTCGTGAAGCACAAAGTGACGTTCATACCGGGTGATGGCGTTGGCCCGGAGGTGATGGAAGCAACGCGGCGGGCGCTGGAGGCAACCGGAGTCGCTTTCGAGTGGGAGTACGCTGTTATCGGCGCGAGTGCTCTGGAACAGAATGGTTCGGTGCTGCCGCAGTCGGCACTTGAATCCATCCGGCGGAACGGCGTCGCCATCAAGGGGCCCGTCACGACCCCGATAGCAAGCGGGTTTCGGAGTGTCAACGTTGCCTTGCGCCAGGAACTCGACCTGTACGCCTGCCTCCGACCCTGCAAGAGCTACCCGGGTGTCTACACCCCCTACGACAATGTCGACATCGTTGTGGTGAGAGAGAATACGGAGGGTTTGTATATCGGCATCGAGTATGACCTGGAGGAGGCGGAGACCGCCCGGCTCAGGGCATTTGTGCAGGAAACGAGGGGACGCACTGTACGGACTGACTCTGCAATCAGTTTGAAGGTCATCTCTGAGACGGGGAGCCGCCGTGTTGTCCGGTTTGCCTTCGAGCATGCCCGCGCCAACGGACGGCGACGGGTGACGGCGGTGCACAAGTCCAACATTCTGAAGTACTCCGACGGCGTGTTTCTCAGGGCGGCGCAGTCGGTGGCACAGGAGTATCCCGATATCGAGTTCACCGATGTGTTACTCGACAACTGCTGCATGCAGCTCGCCAAGAACCCTCAACAGTTCGACGTTCTGGTGGCTCCCAACTTCTATGGAGACCTGCTCTCGGACCTGTGTGCCGGTCTTGTCGGCGGCCTCGGCCTCGCCCCGGGAGCCAATATCGGGGAAGGGATAGCGGTGTTTGAGCCTACTCATGGCAGCGCACCGAAGTATGCGGGGCTGAACAAAGTGAATCCCATCGCTACGATGCTGTCGGGAGTGCTGATGCTGCGCTATCTCAAGGAAACAGCGGCCGCGGATAGGCTTGAGGGCGCCATCGCCTCCGTGCTTGCCGAGGGCAAAAGCGTCACCTACGACCTGAAGGCGGACAGAGAGGATCTCTCTGCGGTGACCACGAGCGAAGTTGCCGACGCTGTGATTGCGAGACTAACCTAGCAGCTTCTCGCGCGCCATGTAGATCAGCAGTGCTGCGATGCTCTTTGCATCGCAGAGTCTGCCCGAGAATATGAGTTCGGGTATCTGCGCCAGCGGGACTCTGACCACCTCTATCTCGTCCGTATCCTCCGCCACGAGCCGGCTCGGCTTCAGGTCTCGCGCCACGTAGACGTACAGGTACTCGGTCCCGTAACCCGGAATCGAGTAGAAGCCTCCAAGCTTCTCCACCTTGCCCGGCAGGTAGCCGATCTCCTCCTGGAGTTCGCGACGCACGCAATCCAGCACGTCTTCGCCTGGCTCTATGCCTCCGGCCGGGACCTCCAGCAGCGCTGCGTCCACCGGATACCGGAACTGGCGGACGAGGAGGACCTGGTTGTCGCGGTCGATGGGAACCACTGCGACGCAGTCGCTGTGTTCAACAACGTCCCTGGTAGTTGTCGCACCACCCGGCTTCTTCACCTTGTCAACGCGCAGCGATAGTGCGGGGCCGCTGTATATCTGCGTGCTGGATAGTTGTTGCTCCATGGTCGCACCTCACGAATCCGCCGGCGTCACGCGGTGGCATCCGGGACCGGCGCCTGTACTTCCCGAATGAGGGCGAACTCGTCGCAATCAGGAAACTTGGGACAGTAGTAGCACTCCGCCCAGATCTTGTGGGGCAGTTGAGCCCTGTCCACGGGGACGAATCCCTGCTTGGAGAAGAAGGCCGGCTGACGGGTGAGACAGAACACGCGCGGAAGCCCAAGCGACCGGGCCTCCTCGACGCATGCCTCAACGAGCACCCCGCCGAGTCCCTCATGTTGCCTGGAGCCATCGACGGCAAGCGACCGTATCTCCCCCAGGTCCATCCAGTTCACATGGAGAGCGGCGCAACCGATGACGCTGCCTCCGTGCCTGATGACGAAGTAGTCTCGCAGGTTCTCGTATATCTGACTCAGCGCCCTGGGGAGCATGTCGCCCCTGTTGGCGAAGTCGTTGATCAACTTATGCATCTGGGGCACATCTTGTATGCTGGCCTTCACGACATTCACGTGCGCGTTCCTCCCAGCTTCTCGTGGAGCGACCCGAGGAAGTACGTGCGCGGTCGCAGCCTCAGAAACCGTGCCTTGTGCTTGCTTGTGGTCACCGTCACGCGTTCGTTCCCGCGAAGCTCTCTGTCAATCTGCCCGTCGATGCTGAGCACAACGCCGTCATTGCGGCTGACGCTGAGGCCGATGACCGACTGTCTCGGTAGGACGAGCGCGTGCCGCAGCCCGATATGACTGGATACCGGCTGCACCACAATTTCGGTGGACTCGGGCACCAGCACCGGACCGCCGGCGGCGAGAGAGTAGGCAGTGCTGCCCGTGGCAGTCGCTACGATGACTCCGTCCGCACGATAGGTCGTCACAGGTTGGTCACCGACCTCGAAGGTCACATCAATGAGCCGGACTGCGGTGCAGCGCACCACCGCGTCGTTGAGGGCGAGCAGCACTTCCCCATCGAGCGTCGCCTCCAGCATGGTTCTCTCCTCGATCCACCCTTCGCCGGCGATGACCCGAGGGAGAAGCGACTCCACGTCGGATTCGTTCAACTCGGTGATGAAACCGAGTTTTCCGAGCTTCACGCCAAGGACGGGAATACCACGTGGGGCGGTCACCCGGGCGCAGTGCAGAATCGTGCCGTCGCCCCCGATGCCGACAACCAGGTCTGTGTCGGGCATATGGAGCGCGGCCTCCTTCTCTTCCCACGCCGAACCCATCCACGAGGAGGCGCCGAGCTGTGCGAGCTGTGACTGAATGGACTCTGCGAGAACCTTCGCTCTCTCAACGTGAGGACGGTACAGTACGCCAATCCGGGTCATGAGACAGGCAAGTGTAGCATCGCCCCTGTACGTGGTCAAAGCACCTGTCGTCTGTGCCGACAGGTGCTGCCCCCCCCCTCTGGAACGATGTGTCAGCGCAGCAGTTGTGGGGCAAAGACCAGTAGCACGCCGAGCACGAGTAGAATCACCCCGCCAATCACCTTGGAGTACTTCGCGTAGCGCTGTCCCAGCCCTGCGTTTGTGGCGAACGCCGCAGCCCCGAAGATAACGAGGTCATCGAGCATGAAGAACAAGACGTACAGGAGGATGTACAGGTAGTACTGCGGCGTACTGAGCTGCGCGATGGTGAGAACGCGTGTGAAGATAGCGGGGAGTGCGGCCGAACACACGAACTCGATGGAGTTCACAAGGAAAGCCAGTGCAATCATGGCGAACACGGTCGCCACATTGAGAGGTGAGGCGGCAATCGACTGTATCCTTGACATCGTGCTTTTCCGCGACTCAGGGGACACCACCTCGCAGGCAACTTCGCCGCCGGACTTGATGTAGTCATACAGGTTGAAGATGCCAGCGCCCAGAGCGATAGCGCCGATGATGACGGTGATTGGGCGAGAGTAGCCGATGAGCAGGAAGGCGTTGAGCCACGCCGTCATGAAGAAGAAGTACAGTATTCCCGAGGCCGCAACGAAGCTTCCCACCAGGAGCCACGCCTTGCGGCGATCATTCAACACGAATAACAGCGAGATGAGGTACACAAGCACCCACATCGCGCAGGGGTTGAACCCGTCGACAAGTCCGAGAACGATCGCCAGCGCGGGAAGCGAGTACTCAGCGATGCGGATTGTGCCGAAGACCGGCACCGTTATCTCGGTCGGAGTTTCTTCCTCGGGTTCCGAAGGCGCCCCGCAGTTGCCCGCCAGGCAGGCGACGATAGCTTGTTCAATCGGTGTGCCGCTCTCCTCGAGCGATTTCCATCCCACGAAGCCCCTCTTACCTACTATGGTGGCGGGGAAGTCCAGGTCCTTCTCGGTGAGGTTTGTGCCTTCGATGAGTTCAAGCAACACCGCGTACTGACTCGGGTCCGCCCCATCGTGGTAGACGAAGTACACGTCCTCGTACTTGAGGGCCATCTCCTCGTTGAACGGTTCCTGGTCTCTGCAGTGCGGGCAGCCGGAGTGATAGAAGAAATGCACCTCCAGCAGGGTATCGCCGTCGGGCGTGGAAGGAGGTGGCTGCTTTTCTCCCGGGGAGCCAACCACTATCACGACTGTCGCGACCACGGCCAAGGCGATAATCACGTACCGCTTGAAGCGGTCTTTCCACATGCCGCGCAACGCGTAAATCAGTGTGTTCATATAGTCGTGATCCTTTCGGCGCTACCTTGATATGCTCCAGCCGCCGCTGCGCAGACTGCCGGAGCTCTCATCGTCGATACTGTTGCCGGTGTCCCCACGGTCGCGGTTCTCACGTGTGGAGCACAGTGACACTTGACACTCGTCAATACCGATACTAGTATATGGTCAATCCCTGCTGGTAGCGAAGCCTAGCAGAAGGGTGCGTGGCACGTCAAAGCATTGACGCTCGGGGGTGGATTCGCAGGCGTCGCAATGTGTGCTTGGCAGGATTCGTCTTTGGGGCATTGACCCTTCTTGTTTCTCAATCGTTATAATGAATAGGAGTGCCCCTGGATGGAGTGGCGACCTCGTTCACGGTGAGTGTGACGTGAGGAGGGTGACCTGGATGTCGACGGTGGCTCACGGGTGTTCCGAGTCGTTGGCAGGCGGTCTCAATGGATGATATCTACTTCTGGGTGCTTCGCGTCTGGGGCGCGCTGACCTCCAAGAAGGTGCTGGTGGCGCTCGTCGGAGTGGTAGCCGTGGTTGTGACGGTAACCACGGTGTTTGCTGCTCCGCTCATCGATGGACAGACGGATAGTCCCGACGTCTTCGTCGGGATGGAGCCCCCCAAGGTGTCGGCACCCGTCGTCATGTCCATGGTGTCGCTCAACCCACTCGAGGAACTCTCCATCGGCGGTGTCAACAGTCCGGGGTTGTTGCCTACTTCGCCTTTTTACTTCGCGAAGGGCATCGTGCGTGATGTGCGGTATGCGTTCACGTTCGACCCCATCGATAAGGCCAACCTGAAGCTGCGCTACGCGAATGAAGACGCCCTAGCGATACGGGCCATGTGCATGGCGAACGAGTATCTCGCCGCGGCGCAACAATGTTTCAGCTACCAGGAAAACTTCTTCAACAGCCTTGCGTGGGCAGTCAAGGCCAGGAAGGAGGGCGGCGACGTTGATGCGCTCATGCTCAATCTGATCAACGCGCACCATGGACACAGGCTGGTCCTCGCGGACGCGCTGGTTGTTGTGGACGAGTCTCAGCTCGAGGCTGTGGTGGGTGCAATCACGTACACGAGCGCGCCTTTCGAGCAGGTGATTCAGTGGACCAAAGGGGCTGATGAGGCTGCGGTTTTCCACTCCAAGCTGTCCAAGGACTTCTCCTCGGTCGGTGGTGATGCCTGGTTGCAGATTGAGAACCGCCTCGGGTTGGAAGTCGAACAGGCAGTTGCGCTCAGCAAGGCGATGGGTGACAACACCGTTGTCGGCTCGGCGCCTGTTATCAGCAGTGTCAAGGCTGAACAGATGATTGGAGTCGCCCCGGGTTCGGAGGTAGCAATCACCTGTACGGCGTCAGACCTGTCCGGTGGCGCGCTGACGTATCAATGGCTTGCGACCAGTGGCAACCTCGATGATAGTGACCAAGCGACGGCTCTCTGGACGGCGCCTGAAGAACCCGGCCAATATACTGTGACTGTCGTGGTGTCTGATGAGAGAGGCAACCAGTCGAAGAAGTCTGTGAACCTGAGAGTGGGAACCACGGAGGTGTCCACTGCCGCCCCCGGCTCCGGTGGTGCATTCTGGTTCGAGGAAATCCTCGCGGAGCGGGACCCGAGCGGCCGGGCCGCTATCTCACCTCCGGTGTTGGGTCAGTCGTGGAATACGACCGAGAGAAGCGTGTTCGTCGGCAGCACCATCCGAATCACATGTCAGATGGGTGGCGTCAGTGATGGACTGACGTATGAGTGGAGCGCTGATGTTGGCAGTATCAGGGGCTCCGGAGAGAGCGTTGTCTGGGTGGCGCCCTCTCACGCCTGCAAGGCATACGTCACGGTTGTCGCGCGCAATAGCTCGGGCGCTGCTGAGGAGGCGGTCATGGGGTTCCGGGTCAGCACCTGCTCGAATTGCTTCTCCTGGTAATAGAATACGATGCTCCTTGCCTGTCTGGCTGGAGCGTATGTGCAGTTGGCCATATCGCCGGTCAGGAGGTAAGGAGACGTGTATCGCGTTCTCAAGACATCCTTAGTCTGTGTCCTCACGGGACTGATAGTCCTGCCGCTCGCCGGCTGCACTGCCCCCAATACACCACCCGCGATTGTGTCGCTCGAGGCGCGCGCCCGTGTTGTCGCCCCCGGAGACAGCGTGCTTGTTGAGTGTGTCGCCGAGGATGCAGACGGAGATGCGTTGACGTATGAGTGGACGAGCGATCGGGGGACTATCAACGGCCAAGCGGCCGCGGTCGCCTGGACGGCGCCGTCCGAGGAGGGCCTCGCTCGAATCACGGTGACCGTCAGCGATGGCGGTGAAGAGTCAGTGAGGCAGAGCCTCGCCATAGTGGTGAGGAGCAATCAACGCCCGGTAATCGCGGGCGTCACCGCCGATTTGGATTGGGTTCGCCCGGGAGAGAGCGTTCTGATCCGCTGCGCGGCCGAGGACGGGGATGGCGATGTGATGAAGTACACCTGGTCGACAACATGCGGACAGATCTCGGGCGAAGGCGATACCGTCACGTGGACCGCTCCCGACGTTGAGACCGCGTGTACCGTCACGGTGGTGGTTGAAGATGGGTACGACGGCAGGACATCCGCGTCCGTGTCTGTTGTGAGTTCCCTCTATGAGCCGCTGCTCATCGCCAGCATGACGGTCACCCCAGTGGATGACCCGCCCTACATCGTGGCCCGGAACGATTGGTATAAGGTGTACTGGGAGGACAGCTACGTAATTGAGTGCTTCGTCCCAGAGCCGGGCAGGATAGCCTCATATGAGTGGAGCGATGGCGGGCCCGTGGCAACGTTCCCCGTTGGAGTTGCGCGCATCGTATTCGAGGGGAGCCCTTCCAGGATTCGCTGGACCGCACCACGGGTGCGGGAGGAATTCACCATGACGGTCACGGTGACGGATGTCGTCGGCAACAAGGCATCAAAGAGCATCACCCTGTACGTGGATACCTGCACCTGCGCATTCCCGGCCAAAGGTGCCGAGGAGTCCTGAGAACAGGCGTTAACCGAGAAGAGGGAGGCGCCCACCGCGGGCGCCTCCCTCTTCTCTCCCTCTCACTGTTGGGGTTAGGAGTTGTGTCGCAACTCCAACGTCCTCACTTCACGGGACCGCACACGACGGCGTACGGCCAGGCCATAATGCTGCCGTCCATGAAGCGCACATCCGTGAATCCTTCACCTTCCAGCATGCACTGTGCCTGGTAGGCACGGATGCTGGTGCGGCACAGCGTTACGATGCGTGCGTCCTTGGGCAGCGAACTCACTTCCTCGCGGAGTTTGTTCAACGGGAGCAGCCGGCATTGACACGCTTCGATGTGCGCGTCATTCCATTCCTGTTGAGATCGGACGTCGAGCAGGATGAAGTCCTCGCCCGCGGAGATGCGCTGGTTCACCTCGGCAGCACTGACGCTCCTGGCCTGGCCCGCACGCTTGTTTCTCACGGTATTCGCTGCGTGGTGCAGGACATCCATTGCGCCATTGAACGGTGGTGAATAAGCAAGGTCAAGGTTGGCCATGTCATCTACTGTACCATTGAGCGAGATAGTGGTCACCAGCACATCGGCCCTTCTGGCGACCTCACCCTTGCCAGTTATCTGCCCCCCGAGCACCCTCCCCGTTGCCGAGTCGGCGACGAGCTTGACAGTGATCAGCTGAGCACCCGGGTAGTAGCTGGCGCGGTCGAACCCCGGGGCAAGCGCTGTCACGGGGTCGAATCCCGCCTTGCGGGCCTCATCTTCGCTGAGCCCGACGCGCGAGACGTTGAGGTCAAACACCTTAACGATAGCCGTGCCCAGCACCCCGGGGAAAGTGTCGCGCCCACCGGTGACATTGGTGCCGATGATGCGTCCGTGCTTGTTGGCGGTTGAGCCCATCGGTGCGAGTATCTTGGCGCCCGTCACTCGGTGCGTGTTCTCGACACAGTCCCCTCCGGCATAGATGTCGGAGTCGCTGGTCTGCATGTACTCGTTGACGGCCAGTCCGCCTGCGGATCCAATTACCAGGCCGGCCTGCCGTGCAAGTTCAACGTTCGGCCGGTAGCCGAGGGCCAGAATCACGATATCAGCTTCGATGGTGGCGTGCTCGGTCACCACGCGGCGAACTGCGCCTTCGCTGTCGCCTTCGAGCCCCAATACCCTCTGCCCCAGGAAGAGGTTCACGCCCTTTGTAGCAAGCTCCTTCTCCACTTGCAGGGACATGTCGGGGTCCAGCAGTGCGGGAAGCGCGTGAGGTAGCGCCTCCACAAGGCTGACATCGAGCCCCCGTGACTTGAAGGCTTCGGCGGACTCAATACCGATGAGGCCGGCACCGATGACCACGGCCTTCTTTGTGGTTTCCCTACCAAGAGCCTTCACGATAGCATTGGCATCGGCTATCTTCGTGAGGGTGAACACCCCGTTGAGGTCCTTGCCCGCGAGGCTGGCAGGTTGCACAGGGGTCGCCCCTGTCGCGATGACCAGCTTGTCGTATGGCAGACGGGACGTCACTCCGGTGGCCAGGTTGACAACTTCGAGCTCGTGCGCGTCTCGGTGGATGACGGTGCCCCGCGTTCCCGTGAGGACGTCGATGTCAGAGACCTCTTTGAAGTACTTCGGCGTACGGATGAGCAGGGCTCTGTCGCTGGCTACCTGGCCGCCGATATAGTAAGGCAGGCCGCAGGAGCCTTCCGATACCGTGGTCCCCTGCTCAACGATGGAGATACTGGCGTGTGGGTCGCAACGGCGCGCGCGCGCTGCTGTCTTGGGCCCGCATGCCATGCCTCCGATTATGACGATTCTACGCTCGGCATTCATACTACGCCGTCATCACCTGTTTGACGCCAGGTACGCGTTCTTTCAGAAGCTTCTCAACGCCGAATCGCAAGGTCATCGTCGCCATCGGACAACTTCCGCAGGCGCCGGTCAGGCGTACCTTCACGGTGTCTCCGACCACGTCGATGAGCTCCACGTCACCGCCATCTGCCTGCAACGCTGGCCGGATGTCATTCAGTGCTGCCTCTACTTGTTCTCTCACGGATAGTCCTCCCTTTGTCGTCGTGCCTGAACCTGAGTCTTCGCCGCGGCGCAAGCCTTAGACACGGGGCACGGCATGCGAAAGGCATGCGGGCGCTTGTGGTGGAGACTCATGCGGTCGTGTGCACGGATCGGTCTATAGCCTGAATTGTCGCAATCCTGCGAGTTGTTGTCAACGCGAGTGCTCACTCGCACGGTGTCGCTCCGTTGCGCTCGTACCCGGGCGCTTGTACCATAGCCTCATGACTGAGGACGCGAATCCGGATGCCTGCGTTGTCCTCGTGTTGGGGGTGGGAAACGCGATGAAAGGCGACGACGGCGTTGGCCCGCACGTGGCGGCGCTACTGTCCGGACAGCCCATCCTTGTGGACTCTTCCCTCACGTCGACCGTGCAGTCCATCGACTGTGGCACAACCCCGGAGAACTACACAGCCGTGGTCAGGCGTCTGCGCCCTGGCCTGCTTGTTATCGTCGATGCGGCAGAGATGGGCCTGCAAGCCGGGGAGTGTCGAATCATTCCACCTGACCGAGCTGGCGCGCTTGGCCTGTCCACTCATAGCATGCCGCTGTCGTTGTTCGTGTCGTACGTCCGTGACCTGGCGTCGAAAATCGTGCTTGTCGGCGTACAGCCACGCAGCATGGTGTTTGGAGAAGGGTTGTCGCCGGAGGCAACGGCGGCGTGTGAATTGCTCGTCGAGGTTATGTCGCAGGGCAGGACAGGCGAGCTGCCCGTCCTCGACTAGGCTTCCTTGAGTCCCGTGACAATCATCTCTTTCGAGTACTTGTCATAACTCGAAAGCAGGAATTCATCCGTCATCGAGAGGCAATTCGTCGGGCA
>Ga0351892_10098_pt1 | contig 34733 bp, 17 predicted proteins | sample TotcelFGM3001K14_FD_206763 | JGI IMG/M metagenome (GOLD analysis project Ga0351892, IMG submission 206763) | Enriched cells from coal bed in the Powder River Basin, Montana, United States - Total cells FGM rep3 HSBNCT.FGM.300.1.K14 ... | reverse complement strand
TTGGTGCTGGCTCTCGGACTTGTTGCATTTCCCGTGAGCAGCCATCGTTTGGCGGCATCCTCCGAGACGCGGACGGGCCAGCGGGATCATGGCGCGGATTTGGGTTCGCCGACACTCGCGGTGCGGGTCCAAGCGGCGATCGAATTGGGACGCTGCGCGGACCGGGCGTCGACGCCGTTGTTGCTCGCCGCGTTGAAGGACCTGGAACCGGCAGTACGGCGCGAGGCGGCCAAGGCGCTGGCGGCGATTCCGGACGCACGGTCCGTGCCGGCGCTGATCGAATCGCTGCGGGACGAGGACACGAACGTGCGGATGTACGCGGCGTATGCCTTGGGCGAGATCCGGGACGTACGGGCGGCGGACGCGTTGCTGCGGGCGTTGCGGGATGCCCAGTGGTGCGTGCGGGACCACGCGGCATGGGCGCTTCGCGAAGTTCGCGATCCGGCGCTGGCGGAAAAATACGCCGCTTTACTGCAGGACGAAGCGGTCGAGGTGGCGACGGCGACATGGATCCTGCGGGGATTGGGCGACGAAGCGGCCCTGCAGGCGGTGACCGGATTGTTCCAGGCTCCTCAGCCGGCCGCGCGTCTCCGCGCCGTGCGGGCGTTGCGCGAGTTGAACACCGCCGCGGTCGAACCGCTGCTGGCCGCACTCGATGACCCCGACCCCGCCGTGCGGCAGAGCGTGGTCGAAGTCCTGGAAAAGACGCCGGGACCGGCGGTCAAACAGGCGCTGACGGCGCGGCTGGCCGTGGAACCGGAAGCGCCGGTGCGTGAGGCCCTCGAGCGGCTGTTACGGTCGGCGTACCCGCCGGCGGAGCCGGCCGCGTGGTGGAGTTTCGACGATCAAGACCCGCTGACCGCGCGCGACGTCACGGGCCGCGGCAGCGATGGCGAGATCCGCCGCGGTACGCCCGTGCCGGGCAAAGTCGGCGCGGCGCTGAAGTTCGGGACCGGGTCGTATGTCGGCTTGGGCAAGGTGCCCAAACTGCCGATGGCGAACCAGGGGCTGACCGTGATGGCCTGGGTTCGCTCCGAGGCGGACCGCGGCGTCGTGGTGGCTCGCGGCGGGGCTGCTTGCGGGTATTCGCTGTACTTGCTGGACGGCGTGGCCCGCTTCGGGATCCGTCGGGACCAGGAACGCCCGGCGTTCATTGCCGCCGGTCGCGAGCCCCTGGGGCGCGAGTGGGTTCATCTGGCCGCCGTGGTCCGGAGCGACGGCATCGAGTTGTATGTCAATGGCAAACGGGCCGCCCGCACCGAGACCGACGGGTTCATTCCGGGAAATGCGGGCCAGGGGATGGAGATCGGAGGCGATTTGGGGAATAGCCCGGTGGAGATCACGGACTCGTTCGTCGGCATCATCGACGAAGTGAAGGTGTATTTGACGGCGTTGAGCGAAGAGGAGATCGCAGAGCAATGCGAAAACAACAAATAGCATCCCTGACGGCCGGAGCGACGATGTGGCTCGGCTTGACCTGCCTGACCGCAGCCGGCCAAATCGAGCCGCATGCGATCCAGGAAGCCGCGGCGGCGATCGTCCGCGCCAGCGGAGCGCCAGGCGGAATCATCGCCATCGTCGAGCCGGCCGAGACGGACCTGGCCGTGGCGCTGGCCAAACGGGGTAGTTTCCTGGTCCACTGCCTTGCCGCGGACGCCAAACGCTGCGACACGCTGCGCCAGGCGATTCGCGCCGCGGGGCTGTACGGCACCGTTTCGGCCAGTCTCTGGCAACCGCCGCACCTGCCGTATGCCGAAAACCTCGTCAACGTCGTCGTCCTCCCCGCCGCGGATCGCGTTGCTGAACGAGGCCTTACACCCCAAGAGGTCCAGCGCGTGCTGGCGCCGCTGGGTACGGCGCTAGTCGCCCAGTCGGGCGACGCCCCCGCGTGGACCGTACAGCCGGGCGACGCCGGAGGCTGGCAGCCGCTATCTGCCGACGCCGCATGGCAGGGCTTTCGAAAACCCTGGCCGGCGGAGATCGATCAATGGACGCACTATCTGCACGGCGCCGACGGCAACCCGGTGGCGCAGGACTCGGTCGTCGGGCCGCCCAAACATCTGCAATGGATCGGCGGTCCGCGCTGGCTGCGCTGCCACGAGACGGATTCCAGCGTCAGCACCCTGGTGACCGCCAAGGGCCGCTTGTTCGCCATTGTGGACGAAGCCCCCATCAGTCTGCCGGGCCAGCACCAGTTGCCGGACAAGTGGTTTCTGATCGCCCGCGATGCCTTCAACGGCACACTGCTGTGGAAAGTCCCCATCCGCCGCTGGGGCTGGCGGGAATGGAAGCCGATCTGGTTCAACACGCGGCCTGGCGATATTCCCTTGAACATTCAGAAGCGGCTGGTGGCGGTAGAAGACAGCGTCTACGTGACACTCGGCTATCAGGCCCCGGTTGTGCAACTGGACGCCCGCACGGGCGAGATCGTCCAGACCTATGCGGGCACCGAGCGGACGGGCGAGATCCTCTGTCACGACGGCCGGCTGTTCCTGTCGGTGCGGGACGGGTCGCAGGTCCGCGTCGTGGCCATCGACGCCGCCAGCGGCCAACGGCGGTGGACTTCGCCATCCAGCTACCGCGGCAGCACCGTGGATTACATCAAGTGGAAAGAGATGCACGGCGGCAGCGAGCCGGTCGAATTGGACCCGGCGCTGAATATGGCCACCGACGGGCGGACGATTGCCCTGATCGACGGGCCGGAGATCGTGGGCCTGGACGCCGGTTCGGGCGCCGAACGGTGGCGAGCCGCGTTCCCGCAGGACGAAGCCGACCACACCGCAGGCGGCATCCGCTCGGGCGGCAACCTGTGGATCGGCACGATGATCGTGCGGGACGGCGTCGTCGTTCACGCCAGCCCGCACGTCCTGGCAGGCTTCGCCGCCGATACCGGCAAGCTGCTGTGGAGCCAGCCGAAGAAGTACATCGGCCACCTGTGGTACGAATGGAAAGACGTGTTCGTGATCGGCGATCTGGTCTGGACTTGGAGCGCCGAACTCGAGGTCGGCACCAGCGAGCGCGACGGCGGCCGGGAGCGGTCCGTCTATCCCAAGTCGGCTCACGGTTACGACCTGGTCACGGGCGAGCTGAAGAAACAGGTTCCGCTGGGCGCGATCTTCAAGGCCAACCACCATCACCGCTGTTACCGCAACAAGGCCACGACGCAGTACATCCTGGCCAGTCGCCGCGGCACCGAGTTCGTCGACTTGGAAAACGGCCAGCACACGGTGGACAACTGGGTCCGCAGCACGTGCCACGTGGGCATGATGCCGGCCAATGGTCTGCAGTACGTTCCGCCGCATCCCTGTGTGTGCTATATCGAGGAGAAGCTGAACGGCTTCTTGGCGTTGGCGGCCGAAGCAAAGGGAAAGGCTGCGGGGCGTACGAGCGAAGATCAAGATCGTCTGGAGAAAGGCCCGGCGTACGCCAGCCGAAATCCGACATCGACCGTTCCGGATCCTCTGGACTGGCCCGCCTATCGCCACGACGGAATGCGAACGGGGGCGACCCCGGCTCGCCTGCCGGACGAACTGGCTCCGCTGTGGCGAGTCAAGTTGGGGACTCGCGTCACGCCGCCCATCGCGGTTGGCGAGGCCGTATTTGTCGCCGCGACCGAACAGCACCAGGTGCTGTGCCTGGATGCGGCCAGCGGCACACGGCGGTGGGAATTCACCGCCGGTGGCCGCGTGGATTCGCCGCCGACGTATCATCAAGGCAGGCTGCTGTTCGGCTGTACCGACGGCTGGGTGTATTGCCTGGACGCCGCTGACGGCCGGATGGCTTGGCGAGTCCGCGGCGCGCTGGGCGAGCGGCTGATCGGCGCCGACGGCCAGCTGGAATCGGCCTGGCCCGTGCATGGCAGCGTGCTGGTACAAAACGACGTGGTCTACTTCACCGCCGGCCGCAGTTCGCACTTGGACGGCGGCCTGCGGGTGTGCGGTGTTTTGGCCGACACGGGCCAGCTGCGTTGCGAAACGCTCTTCACCGGACCCAGCTATACCGTCGAGAACCTGGTGGAGAATTTCCGCCCGCCGATGGGCCTGCTGCCCGACATCTTGATGGGCGACGGCGATAGGATCTACTTGCGCGGGGCCACCTTGGACAACGACTTGAAACCGGCCGCCGGCCGGACGCTGTTACAAGTCAGCGGCGGGTTCCTGGACGACAGTTATTTCAAGCGAACGCCGTGGACGTTCGGTGCCGGGCAGAACTACGGCCGACTGATCGTGCATGACGACCAGCGGTTCTATGCCGTCCGCATGTTCGACAGTCTTCGCGGCCTGGACCCCAACGTGTTCTTCAAGCCGGGGGACAAGGGCTATTTGCTGTTCGCCAACCCGCTGGATGGCCGGCAAAGCGACTGGTCGTACCGCGTCCCCGTCCGGATTCGCGCCATGGTTTTGGCCGGTGGCCGGCTGGTCACCGCCGGACCGCCGGACATCGTCGATCCGCAGGACCCGCTGGGCGCGTTCGAAGGCCGCCTGGGCGGCGTGCTGTACGTGATCGACGCGGCCACCGGCCAGCGACTGGCCGAGCAGACGCTGCCGTCGCCGCCCGTCTTCAACGCCGTCGCCGTCGCCCGCGGCCGCCTGTTCCTGAGCACGGAGAACGGCGAAGTCGCCGGCTATGGGACGCCGTAGAGCGGGCGGGCGAGGGAAGACGGGGAGCGAGGGGAAGACGGGGGCAAGGGAAGACGGGGGATGACGAATCGCCTTTTGGGAATTCTCGTATTGCATTTTTCTTGCCGGCGCCAAGTGGCGTGCAAGCCGGGATGCACAAATTCTTGCGATCCCCCTGCGAGCCGCCCGGATCAGCCTGGACGCAGCCTGCACATTCTGCGAAAGTTCGGCAGGGGCCGTTGACGAATGTCGGATCTCGTCGCCCCCCCATGGCCCGTGGAATTGCTGCGGTCAAGTCACCGCTAGCACCGTGACAGCGGGTTGCTCGTTTCAACCCTACACATGGCGGATTGCATCATGGAACTACCTCGCCGCGCAGCGGGAGATGTCTTGTTGGCGCCCGGGGAGATGTCTGCTATCCGGCAGCGTCTTCGCGATTTGGCACCTCGCCACGACCTGTCCACGGTGATCGCCTGTGCCTTCGATCATCGGACCCGGATCCTGCCGTTCATCTATGCCGATACGCGGATGGTGCCTGCGGGCGTGCGGGCGATCGGCTCGGCATTGGCCGATTCCGGATTCGGCAAGACGCGGATCGTGCTCCAGCAATGGAACCGGCACTTTGACGCTTCTCGAATGCGGCTGGACGGACGGATTCCCGATCTGTTCCTGGTCTCCAGCATGCATCTGCATTCGGCCGAATGCGACCGGCTGATCCAGGACGCCAACCGGATCGATCCGGCCCAACGGCCGCTGATCGTGGTCGGCGGTCCCCGCATCATCTATGAACCGTGGCAGGCGTTCAGCGGCGATCCGGACAACCCCTGGGGCGCCGACGTGGCCGTGACGGGGGAAGAGTACGTGCTGTTGCAATTGCTGGAAGTCGTGCTGTCTATCCGGGCGGGCAACGAACCGTTGCGAGCAGCTTTCTTGCGGGCCCGCCAGATGGGGGCTTTGGACGAAGTTCCTGGCCTGGTCTACAGCCGCTCCACGACGCCCGAGGGCCCCTGCGAAGAACTGGTCGACACGGGCATTCAACGCCTGTTGGGAGACCTGGACGAATTGCCCTCGCCGGTTCTTGGTTACCAGCTGCTGGAGCCGCCCAGCGCGGCCGCGACCTTGGGGCCCCACGCCCTGCCCGCCAACCGGGTCCGCAAGCACTGCATCGTGTCGTCCCTCGTCTTGACCGCGGGCTGCAAGTTCCGCTGTTCCTACTGCCCCATTCCGGCCTACAACCAGCGTCAGCATCGGACCAAGAGCGGCGAGCGGGTGGCGGACGAGATGCAACAGATTGCCGAGACCTACGGCATCGTCAACTTCTTTGGGACGGACGACAATTTCTTCAATGATACCAAACGCACGTTAGATATCACCGAGGCGCTGGCACGGCGGGTCAATACCCGCCGCCGGCCCTACTGCAAGATCCGCTGGGCCACCGAAGCCACCATCCACGACACCCTGCGATTGCAGGAGCACTTGCCGGTCATCCGCCAATCGGGACTGACCGCGCTGTGGCTGGGCGTGGAAGACCTTACCGGGACGCTGGTAAAGAAGGGACAGGACGAAAACAAGACGCTGCGCGCCTTTCGCGCGTTGCGAGACCACGGCATCTACCCCGTGCCGATGATGATGCATTATGACGCCCAGCCGCTGGTGACTTGGAACAGCAACCAGGGCCTGCTGAATCAATTGAAAGTCCTTCGCAAGGCCGGAGCGTTGTACACCCAGGTCTTGATGCTCACCCCCTCGCCCGGTTCCAAGTGGTACGAAGACACGTACAGCTCGGGACTGGCGATCGCCGAAGTCAACGGCACCGCCGTCCAGCCGCATATCGTGGACGGCAACTACGTCGTGGCTTCCCAGCATCCCCGCCCGTGGCTCAAACAGCTGAACCTGCTGGCCGGGTACACGTACTTCTTCAATCCGTTGCGTTTTCTCGCCGCGCTGGTCCGGTCCCATTCCGCCATCCCCTTGGCGGATCTCGAAACGCGGACGCCCGAAGAGGTCGCCCGATACTCCACCTGGAAACGATTTCGCCGCCGACTGTACTTGAAAGCCCGGGCCCATCTGATCGATGCGGGCGTACAGCTGTTCGGAATGTACGGGCTGATGCACACGTACCGGCGAACGTTGGGCTGGGCCGGGCAACTTTTCCGAGGCGGGATTCGGCGCTACGACCGCGTTCCCGTCAGCCGACTGCGCCTCCGCAGCCCCGACGGCGGACCGGCCTCGCATGCGCTGCCGGGAACTCCCGGCGCTGAACCGCGGCAAGAGTTGGTGAGTCTGGACGCGAAACCGCGGCGTCACGTCGCGGCGTGAACCGGCCGGCTCCGATTCTTGAGCGCGCCGCAGGCATGGTTTTCGATGATCGTTGCCTGGCTTGTACCGCGTCATTTGGCGAGCCGATTCTGGCGTTTCCCGCCCCGAAGGGACAAAACACGCCAGCCCAAGCAACGCCCTGGGGTGGTTTCCGCCAAGTCACACCTGTTTGCGCGACAACGCGATGCGGCGGCGGTCGAGATCGATTTCCAAAACCTTCACCCGCACTACGTCCCCGACGGCGACCACGTCGCTGGGGTCCTGGATGAACGTGTTGGCCAGCTGCGAGATGTGGATCAGGCCGTCCTGGTGAACGCCGATGTCCACAAAGGCGCCGAACCGCGTGACGTTTGTGACCACGCCTTCCAGGATGAAGCCTTCTTTCAGGTCCTCCAACTCGTGAACTCCCTCGGTGAACTTGGCCATCTTGAACTCGCTCCGCGGATCGCGCCCCGGTTTGGCCAGTTCGGCGAGGATGTCCTGCACGGTGGGCAGCCCCACCCGGTCGTCGACAAAGTCGTGGGCGTCGAGCTGGCCCGCCAAGGCCGCGCTGCCGACCAATTGCTTCGTCGCGACCTGCAGCCGGGACGCCATCCGTTCGACGACATAGTAGCTCTCCGGATGCACGGACGAGTTGTCCAACGGCTGCTGGCCGTCGCGGATCCGCAGAAAACCGGCGGCTTGTTCAAATGCCTTCTGCCCCAGCTTGGGCACCTTGCACAACTGCTCGCGGCGATCGAACCGGCCGTGCGCGTCGCGGTATTCGACGATCCGCTGCGCCAGCTTGGGACCGATTCCCGCCACGTAGGACAGCAGCGGGGCGCTGGCCAGATTCACATCCACGCCGACCGAGTTCACACAGGACTGCACTTCGCGATCCAAGCACTCGCGCAGCCGCGTCGGATTCACGTCGTGCTGGTACTGGCCGACGCCAATCGACTTGGGGTCGATCTTGACCAATTCGGCCAGCGGGTCCTGCAACCGATGCGCGATGCTGATCGCCCCGCGCACGGTGACGTCCAGATCGGGATACTCGCGGCCGGCGACCTCGCTGGCCGAGTAGATCGACGCGCCCGATTCGCTGACCACCACCTTGGTGACCTGCCGCTCGCTGGTCCGCAACGTGTTCGTCACAAAGGCGTCCGTTTCCCGCGACGCCGTGCCGTTGCCGATCGCAATCAGCCCCACCTCGAACTTGGCGATCAGCCCCAGTAACGTCTGGGCGGCGCCGGCGGCGTCGTTGCGTGGCGGCGTGGGATAGATCGTGGTGTGGGCCAGGAACTTGCCCGTGCCGTCAACCACCGCCACTTTGCACCCCGTGCGAAATCCCGGGTCGATGCCGATCGTAACCTGCGGTCCGGCGGGAGCGGCCAGGAGCAGTTCCCGCAGGTTCTTGGCAAACACGGCAATCGCTTCCTCGTCAGCCCGTTCCTTCGCCGCCTGCAAGGCTGCCGATTCGGTCGCCGGCTGCAACAAGCGATGGTAGCAATCTTCCGCCGTCTGCAGCAGATCCTGGTAGAACTCGAACTGCGGATTGGTGACCCATTGGGACTTGAGTTTGCGGAGTATCGTCGCGTCATCCAGCTGCAGGCTGACCCGCAACACCTCCTCCGCTTCGCCCCGCTTCATCGCCAACAATCGATGCGAGGGCAACCGTTTGAGCGGCTCCTGATGCTCGAAATACATGGCAAACTTGCTGGCCGGATCGTTCTTGCCGCGGCGCGCCTGAGAGACGACCTGGCCGAACTCGGCTGCCTGCTTGACCAACCAGCTCCGCGTTGTCGCGTCCTCCGACCAACGCTCGGCCACAATATCGCTCGCGCCCGCCAAGGCGGCCGCTTCGTCCGGAACGTCGCGCTCGGCGGACACATAAGGTCGCAGGATCTCGCTGCGGGGCCGGTTCAGCCGCTGTTGCCGCAAGAGCACCTCGGCCAACGGCTCCAGTCCCCGCTCGCGGGCGATCGTGGCTCGCGTTCGCCGCTTGGGCTTGAACGGCAGATACAGGTCCTCCAGCAGCTGCTTGTCCTGGCACGCCTCGATCTGCCGCCGCAGTGCGACGGTCAACTGGCCTTGCTGGTCGATCGTGCGGAGGATCGTCGTTTTGCGTTGAGCCAGTTCCCTGGCCTTGGCCAACGAATCTTCGATGAAACGCAGCGACTGTTCCGCCAGGTTCTGGGTGGCCTCTTTGCGATAGCGGGCGATAAACGGGATCGTATTGCCAGCCTCGAGCAATTCGGCCGCCGCGCGAACCTGTGCCGGAGCGACGTGCAGCGCGGCGGCGATGGCTTGAATGGTCTGTTCCAGATCGAAACACCCCAAGGGCTCGTGATCCATCGTGCATGACTCCATTCCAGCAGTCTATTGTTATGAAAGTCGATCGCAATGCGCGTTTCGCGTGCCGTGCCACTGGCCCGACGCATCGGTCGTGCCGAACCTCGGTTTTTCGCCCGCGGACTCACGACCACCCGCGCAAAAAGAAGAATGTTCCCGAACCAGTGCGTCAACTACCGGATGCGCCATTTCTGAACATTTCTCAAAATCCCTGTATCCGCAGACAGGGCGCCCCCACGTGCCGGACGCGGGTACAGACGCCACCAGTTTTCGACTGTCGTTTGATCCATGTTCGACATTTCCTTCCCGCCAGCCAGCGTTCTAACGCCACTTACGTCGCCCCCGGACACGGTGAGCCTCAAAATACGGTTGTATTTGCCGCTTTCTTTTCGCGTGGCGATCGGGTAGACTTACCCCATCGCGTCACCCGGTAGCGAAGGGGTTCGCGTGTTGTTCAAGGCACCCGTTGATGGCCTACGGCGTGTACTTTCGGCTGCGGTTTGACGGTGAATAGGTACAATCCGGGTGTCAACCGAGCAAAAACGAAATTCCGCAGGGTGACAAGAAACCGCGAAAACCGCGGGAAAAGACCACAAAAAGCGCCCGTAGCTCAATTGGATAGAGCATCGGTCTTCGGAACCGAGGGTTGGGGGTTCGAGTCCCTCCGGGCGCGCTGAACGTAAATCCCGCCGAACGCTTGACTTAGCGTAACATATTGACTCGCCAGTTTTGTTCCCAGCAACCAAACAGCCCTGTTTTTTGTGCGGTTGCACAAGAATCAGGGCCACGATCCAAAAGGGAACGTCAGGTTAGAAATCCAACGTCACCTGCGTGTAGAGGAAACTCGCATCGCCGTCGTACGGAACCGGCGACCGGCTGTAGAACTTGCCGGAGAAAAAGTGCGAGTAGCCCAGCAGGGCGCTCAGCCGCGGTGTAAACGCATAGGTCGCGGTCAAGTCGATCTCGTGTCCCAGGTCGCGGCTGCCCGCCTGGCCACCGGAGAGGCCGGCAAACGGCGTCATGTCGACGTTGTACGGCACGTCCTTGCCCGTCTGCAGCCAGAAATAGTAGTACCAAGCGAGCAGCGTGAGTCTCTCGTGCGGCTTCATCGTCAGCAAAAAGTTCACGGTCTCGATGTTGCGGCGACCGTACAGGTCCATGAACCCCAGGTACTTGTGGGCCAGCGGTTCGTAATGATGAAACCCCGTTCCCACCGCTTTGCCGTTGGCGTCGTAGGTGCCGTCGCCCGAAGCCCAATCATAGTAAGCCCACAACGTCGGTTTCCAGCGGACGAGTTCAAACTTGCGTCCCATGCCCAGGGTGAAGAATCCAGCGGACTGATCGGAGTCGTCGCCGTTGGGGCCGAACTGGACGCCGGCCTCGAACTCGTACAGCCAGGCATCGTAACTGCCGTAGTACCGGCCGGCGAGCGTGTCGTAGCGGAAGCCCAGCAGATCGTTGTCGTAGGCGATCCAGTACAGATCGACCTTGTCGCGCTGCAGCCCTTTGTACGTCGAGAAGACGCCGTACAGTTGGCGGTCCAGGTCGGGCGGATCCAGTTCCTTGACGTTCCGCCGCAGGGGCCGAGCCCAGAAGCCGTCGACGTCCCAATTCTCGCCTTCCCAGATCATCTTCGCGCCCTCGAACGTGCGGCGGGTGTTGGCCCAATCCAGCGGCGAAACCAGCCGCTGAGAACCGTAGGCCAGCTCTTGACGGCCGACGCGGGCCGTCAGTTTGCCGCTCGATGTGTCCGGGTCGAGGACGACGAAATCCAGGAACAGATTCTGCATCTCGGTGCGGTTTTCTTCGATCCCGCGCGGCTTGTAGTCCTCGAATTCGCTGACGGCATCGAGCATTTCGCCGTAGAACCGCACGCGACTGCCGAGTTCCGCGTTGACGTACAACCGGGTCCGGTGCAGCAGGAATTCATCGTCGGCGCCCGTCAAACCCAATCCGTTGGGCACCGCAGCCGTGTTGCGGAGATTCCGCTCGGTGTGCTGTCGCAGACGGTACTGGCCGCCAACATCGACAACCGCCTCATCGACGACGGACATGCGTTTTAGACGTTCACCCAGGTGCCAATCGGTATAGCACGGATCCTGCAGGTAGCTGAAGTTGTTTTGGTAGAACATGTCCTTGTAAGCGGCGGCGACGGATTTCTTCAGCGTCTTCTGTTTTTCGCATGTACCACCGTTGGGGTTCCCGCAGGTGCAGTCACCGGAGGCGTCCTGCGGGCCGCAGCTCGTGGCGGAAACGGCCGCGAACGCCGTTTCGATGGCCGCCGAGATCGGCGTTGGTCCGAACCCCTCGTCGGATTCGTCCGCGAACGAGCGCGATTCCACCCCGGAGGCGGTTGGCTGTTTCGAGGTGCCGATCGCGATAATCGATATCAGCACCCCGGCCAGCGTCCACGTGAGAGAGTATCGGCGGGGCAGCATAGGGATGTTGCCTTATGTGAAGGGGGAGAGCTTGCGGGAAATGTCGGGGCTGGATCGGCCAAACACCACGTGCGCGTTTCATTCCCAAACAGTGCCCCGCCCGGCTCCGGCGGTGATCGCTTGACTAATCATTGCATTACCACAAATCATCACATCCTGTCTCGACATCGCCGTCCCGTCGCGTTGAATAAAGCCAATGCATCTCGCAAGCTGTCCCCATGTTCCCAGATTCGGTTTGGGAAAGCCCGAACGGTCAGGCAAGATATGCCTGCCCCGAGGCGGTCAATACGTCGATCCGCAAGGTGCCGGATCCGGTGATGTTTCCGGAGTCGTTTTACCTGCAGTGTTACCAGCAGGGGATCGGCGGGATCATCGTGACAAGTTGCGGCCACGAGGGTTACTACCCGACTGGCCAATTCCGCCATCTGACTGTATGGCGGAGCTGCATTCAAGCTGCCGGCAATTCAAGCTGTCGGCTCTGTTGCGGGTTGCTGCCCGCACGGGTAGGATTTAGGCTTCGGTTACCAGAAGAAGACACCATTCAAGCTAGAACAGAAAATCGCAGGCGAATCATGAGTTCAATATGGGCAGGTGAGGGTGCCACGCTGAGCGACAAGTCGGCTCGGCTGGAGTTTGGATTGACTCAACAGGAAATCATTGCTGCCATCCGAGCGGGAGAATTGTAATTCCAGCAGAACAGCATGCATGGCAACCCGTGGTTTCGGCTGCTGCGGCACGAAGTCGAAGCCCTGGTCAGGGAGAAAGGCGGGCCGGACCATCTGCACAAGAAGAAGCTCCAGAAGGAGTTGGCCGATCTCGACAAGGAAGCCAAGGAAGATCAAGACTCGCTTGAAAGCCATCGAACGGCGACGGGTTGAGTTGTCGGAAGAGCTTGGCGGATGACGCCAACACGCCCTTCATAACCAGTCTCGCGTTCGATCATCGCCGTCTGTTCTGCGGTGATTTGTTTGAGCAGTAATCGCATGGAGAAGTAGGATGCAGAATTTCGTCTTCAAAAACCCCACGGAAATCATTTTCGGCAAGGGCACCATCGCACAGATCGATGCTCGCATTCCGCGGGACGTGCCGATCCTGCTGACCTACGGCGGCGGCTCGATCAAAAGGAATGGCGTTTACCAACAGGTGAGGTCGGCCTTGGACGGTCGCGAGGTCGTGGAGTTCGCTGGGATCGAGCCCAACCCGCAGTATGAAACGTGCCTGAAGGCCGTCGATTTGGTGAAGAGCCACCAGGTGCAATTCCTCCTGGCCGTTGGCGGCGGCTCGGTGATCGACGCCGCAAAGTTCATTGCCGCCGCGGCCTGGTACGACGGGCCGGATTCGTGGGACATTCTGCGGACCGGCGGCCAGAACGTAAAAACAGCCATTCCGTTGGGCACCGTCCTGACGTTGCCGGCCACGGGCACGGAATCCAACGGCAACTCCGTGATCTCGCGCCGTGCCACCGCCGAGAAGCTGCACTTCTATGCCGACTGTGCGTTCCCGATGTTCTCCGTCCTTGATCCGGAGACGACCTATACGCTCCCCGCAAAACAGGTCCGCAACGGCATCGTGGACGCGTTCGTCCACGTGATGGAGCAGTATCTGACCTTTCCGACCGACGCCCCCCTGCAGGATCGGCTGGCGGAAGCGATCCTTGCGACCCTGATCGAGGTCGGGCCGCGGACGCTGGCCCAGCCGCGCGACTACGAATCGCGGGCCAGTTTGATGTGGAGTGCCACCCTGGCGCTGAACACGCTGATCAGTTGCGGCGTTCCCCAGGACTGGAGTACGCACATGATCGGCCACGAGTTGACGGCGCTCTACGGTCCGGCGCACGCCGAGACGCTGGCAGTGGTGCTACCGGGGGTGTGGGCCCACCAGCTGGCCAAGAAGGAAGCCAAGCTCCGCCAGTATGGCCAGCGCGTGTGGGGCGTGACGACGGTCGAGGCCGCCATCGGCAGGACCGAGGAGTTCTTTCACTCGCTCGATATGCCCACCCTTCTGAGCGCCTACCAAATCAACGCCGAAGAGGCCGCCGAAGTCGTGGGACGCCGCTTCACGAAGCGGGCGGTCAAGTTCGGCGAGCACGAGGACATCGACGGCAGCGCCGCGGCCGCCATCATCCGCTCCCGGGCGTAACGCCAAACCCCATCGCCATCCCCCACACGTTGAACCTCGCCAACGACTCGGCGACAGCGAAGCGAACTTTGTCGTGAATTTTGCCATGCGAACCATCAACACGCTGATCGTTCTGGCCTTGTTCTCGGCTTCCAGCGGGATCGCCTTCGCGACGGAACCCGATCGGGCGAGCCAGTCTGACGGCCACCCGGAGACGGGCTCGGGGGAGAGTTTTCCCGCCAGGGAACCACTGCTGCGGTTGGACCAGATCCAGGTGATCGGTACGCACAATTCGTACCACGTTGCTCCGGATGCCGTGGCGGATCGGCTGATGCGCGCGGTCGTACCGCGCGAAGCCGATGCCAACGCGCACACCCATCGGCCGTTGATGGAACAGTTACAACAGCTCGGCGTGCGGCAACTTGAATTCGACTTGTTCCTCGATCCGCGCGGCGGTCTGTATGCCAACCCGGTTGCGTGGCGGGCCGCCAAACTGCAGCCGCAGGACGTCCCCGATCACGATCCGACGGGCAAGCTGAAGCAACCCGGCATCAAGGTCCTGCACAGTCCCGATTTCGAGTTCCGCACGACGGTCTATACGCTGGCCGACGCACTGACGGAAGTCCGGGACTGGTCGGACCACCACCCCAGGCATTTCCCGGTCTTCCTGTTGTTGGAACTGAAGTCGGAATCCTTTTCGCCGCTCACCAAGCCGCCCAGGTGGGATGCTGCGGCGTGCGTCGAACTGGAACGAGAAATCCTGACCGTCTTTCCGCGCGAACGGATCCTGACCCCGGACCAGGTGCGAGGCGGGGGGCCGACGTTGCGCGACGCGGTGACCGCCCGCGGCTGGCCGACGGTCGACGCGGTGCGGGGCAAAGTCGTGTTCTTGCTGGACAACGAAGGAGCGATTTGCCGCGAGTATCTGCAGGCGAGCGAGGTATTGGCGGGGCGGCTCCTGTTTGTCAGTGTCCCGCGAACGCATCCGGCGGCGGCCTGGATGAAACGCAACGACCCAATCGGCTCGTTCGACGAGATTCAATCGCTTGTCAAGGCCGGCTTCCTGGTTCGTACGCGAGCCGACGCGGGCACCGTGGAAGCGCGAGCCAACGATCCGACGCGCCGCGACAAAGCGTTTGCCAGCGGCGCGCAACTGGTCAGTACGGACTATCCCGAACCCGACCTGCGTTTCTCGGAGTATGCCGTGCGATTCGAGCCTCGGGTCGTCGTGCGGGCCAACCCGGTCTCGGGCCCCGCAGCAGGTGTGGGTCAGGACATCGAGTCGTTGAGAGCGACGGGTGGGCCCCCGTTGCCGTCGCAATAACCGGGGATGGCCATGAAACCAAACGGCGGTCCGGTCAGCAACCGGCTGGCCGTCACCCCGACGCGGATCCGAGGCAGGCACAGGAACACGTCAACGGTGCTGCCGGCTTGCCCCTGTCGGCTTGACCTCGTGGGCCGGATCGAACACGATGGAGCGTGTACGGTGTGCCGGTGCCCATCGGAGCGCGGGAAATCCGGCAGGTTCCACGAGGCGAGGAAGACCACGGGAGGAGATGCAATGAAGGTCGAACTGGTATGGGGCGTAGTGGCCGGGTTGGCTGCCGGCGCCATTGCGGCGCACGCCGCCGAGGTGAAGACCGTCACGGTAACCGTTTGCCCCAACAGCGAGGCGTCAGGCTATGAGGGCTACCGCGCGATGGACGGCAATCCGAATACCATGTGGCATACCGATTGGCAACTCGATAACCCGGCTCCGCCGCATGAACTGGGCATCGACCTGGGCGCGCGGTACGAGATCGGCGGGTTTGCCTACCTGCCGCGATCCGGCGGCGGGAATGGGACCATTGCCGAGTACGAGTTTTTCGTGAGCGATACCGCGGAGGAAGCCGGGCAGCGCGTGGCTGCCGGTACCTTCGAGCATCGCGACCGCGAGAATGTGGTCGCGTTTCCTGCCAAGGTGACGGGGCGGCACGTGCGGTTGCGGGCGCTGTCCGAAGTCCAGGGGCAGCGTTGGGCATCGGTGGCCGGCCTGCGGTTGCTGGTCGATGGGGTCGAGTTCCGCGCTCGGCCTACCTTCAACTCTCCATGGCATCATGCCGACGGCACGCCGAAGAGCGAGCGGGAGCGGGAGTACACCGGCCTGGTGCGCGACCTGCGGCGAGCGGCGCACTTCGCCCGCTTGGCGCCCGAGACATACCATCCCCAGTCGCTCATCCACGAAACCGACCGCGACCCGGCTGACGTGGTTCTGCGCCGAACGGCGGCCTTGCTGGCCGATCTGGAATCCATGCCCGGCACGTCCGGCCTGGCGCCGCTGGCCGCCGAACTTGCTGCCTTGCAGCAGGCCAGCGCGACCATCGACCCGGCGGATCGCGACGCCCGCTACGAACTGTTTGAGAGCGCCTGCCAGTTGCGCCGCCGGATCGCCTTTGCCAACCCGCTGTTGAACTTCGACCGCTTGCTGTTCATCAAGCGGCACCGAGCGACGTTCAATCACATGTGCGACCAATACTACGGAATCCACGCCAACCCGGGCGGCGCGCTGCACATCCGCGCCCCCGAGCAAGTGAGGCAAGACGAGGAGTCCCTGACCAACTCGCAAGCCAGCGGCATGTTCATCCTGGAGGACCCGTTCGGTCCCCAGCCTCGGGTGACCAACGTGCTCGCCAACTCGCAGGTGGAACGCGGCCGCCTGGAGGGCGAACGGCTCGAGGGCGGTTCGTTCCTGTCGCCCGACCTGTCCTACGACGGCAAGAGCATCCTGTTCGCCTACGTCGAGTGCCGCGGCGACCGCAGCCACGACTACCACGTCGATCCGACGCGTGGCCACTGGTCGCCCGGCTGGTGCTATCACATTTACAAGGTACACGTCGACGGTTCGGGGCTGGAGCGGTTGACCGACGGCACGTGGAACGACTTCGACCCGATCTGGCTGCCCAACGGCCGGGTTGCGTTCACCAGCGAGCGGCGGGGCGGCTACCTGCGGTGCGGCCGGGTGTGCCCGACCTATACGCTGTACGACATGGCCGCCGACGGCACTGACATCACTTGCCTGAGCTTCCACGAGACGAACGAATGGCATCCGAGCGTGACAAACGACGGGCGGATCATCTGGACCCGCTGGGACTATGTCGATCGTCACGGGGTGACCGCGCACAAGCCGTGGATCACCACCCTCGACGGCCGCGACCCCCGGCCGGTCTTCGGCAACTACACGCCCCGCAACCTGCGGCCCGACATGATCCTCGACGTCCGCGCCATCCCGGGCTCGGCCAAGTTCGTCGCCACGGCGGCACCGCATCACGGCCAGGCGTTCGGCTCGCTGATTCTGCTCGATCCGCAGGTAGCCGACGACGACCGCGCGGCCCCGCTCAAGCGGCTAACGCCGGACGAGGGCTTCCCGGAAACGCAGGGAGGCGGCCATGCCTACGGCAACCCCTGGCCGCTCAGCGAGCACTACTATCTGTGCGTGTACGACGTCGAGATGAGCCATCCGGAACTGGGGTTCCAGGGCCGCGAGTACGTGCGGGGTGATTATGGCATTTATCTGGTCGATGTGTTCGGCAACCGGGAACTGGTTTACCGCGATCCCGACATCTCCAGCCAGAGTCCCATCCCGCTTCGCCCGCGTCCCGCGCCGCCGGTCATGCCCGACCTGGCCACGCGCGGTCCGGAAACGGATCCGGCGTCCCGGCCGCCGGTCGGCGAGGCAACGCCGCCGGCCGAAGCGACCGTCTCGGTGATGAACGTGTATGAAAGCCACTTGGCCTGGCCGGAGGGGACCCGGATTCACGCGCTGCGCGTGGTCCAAGTATTCCCGATGACGGTTCCCTCGGGCGGCCCGCCACACGAGACAGGCATCCGGATTGCCGGGGCGGGCGACTCGGTGGTTCCCGTGCGGCACGTGTTGGGCACGGTGCCGGTCGAGGCCGACGGCAGTGCCCACTTTACCGTCCCGGCGCATCGCTCGATTTTCTTCCAGGCACTTGACGAGGATGGTTTGGCAGTCCAGTCGATGCGGTCGGCCACGTATCTGCATCAAGGCGAGCACCTGGCGTGCGTGGGCTGTCACGAGCCAAAGTACAAGGCCCCGCTGCCCCCGGTATCGACGCCGCTGGCGCTGCTGCGGCCGCCTTCGCAGCTGGAGCCCGACGTCGAGGGCTCTCGCCCGTTCAGCTATCCGCGGCTCGTGCAGCCGGTGTTGGACCGCAACTGCGTGGAATGCCACCAGAAGAACGCCGACAAGGCCCCGAACCTGGGTCGCGAGCCGATCGAGCGGAAATGGTACGCTTCGTACAACAGCCTGGCGCCGAAATGGGGCTTCCACGACTACGGCGACGTGTACCGCACCACGCCGGGACGCTTCGGCGCCCGCGCCTCGAAGTTGTACCAGCATTTGCAGGGCGACCACCACGGGCTTGTGCTGTCGGCCGAGGACAGGCACCGCCTGACCCTGTGGCTCGATCTCAGCAGCATGTTCTACGGCGTGTACGAGAAGGAGCAGGGCGAGGCCCAGCTTCGCGGCGAAGTGGCCTGGCCCACGCTGGAATAGGAGAGAATTCCCGCTGCAGCGCGGCCAGCAACTCGACCAGCGCCACGTGGCCCTCGACAGGGCCGAACTGCGTCTTGACAAAGCACCACGGCGGCTCGGCGAGTCGTCCCTGCTCGGCGTCCTCGATCTCAACAAGGTTGATCAACCAGCCCTCGGGCGAAATCAGCAGGCTGGTGGTCTCCTGGCCGTCACTGCGCGACTTGGGCGGACGCCGACGATTGCCGCCCGTAGGTTGAAACCTCACCGCTACGGTCACCCAGCCGCTACGCGGCATCAAGCACGAGACGCTGGCCAACAAGACGGACACGCATGGATTCCGGCGTCACGGCCAGGATTTTCGTGCCGTACATTCCCTTGCCCACAATTCGCTTGCCCGTCATTCTCCGAATTCCGCCAGCGACCGCCTTGTCCTTGTCCAGACGTTCGTCACTGCGGACGCCAGCGGCTACCGGAAAACAGCTCCCCCCCCATCCATCGGCAACAGCCGCGACTTCGTCGCCAAACGTTAAAAGTCAAGACCGGACCCTCTGTCTTCGTTTACCTGGGCATCCTCGCCACCTTCCCAGCGGAGATTGCGGATCTCCCGCGGGCCTTGCCAGGGGGTGCCGGCAGCAGGGCGTTGCTGGCGCCCTGCGGCGGCGTCTCGCGCCGGGGTGAGGGTCAGCTCGGTGACGGTGCGCCAATTCACCAGGGGCGGTATAAAGTCCGCGAGGGAGACGGTTACCGTTTGCCAGTCGGGGCTGCCCCGGAGTTGCTTTTCGGCGACGTGATCGACGGCCGGCTTGCCGGGTTCGAAAGCTCCCCAGCTGTTGGTGTTCACTTTGATCACCAGCGTACAATCGGCAGCGGGCTTCATCTCCCAGGCGAGTTGCGCGCCGTCGGGGCCGCGCCATTGGGCGTCTTTCACCTTGCGCGTGACGGCCTGCCACAGTGGCGGGTGGTCCCAATTCAGGTGATACCAATCACGCCAGCCGTGACTGCCGTCGTCGATCATCCGTTCGTGCACGGCGGTGGCCTTGACCCCGGCACGGCGCAGTTCGTCGGCGGTGACCGATCGTACGCGCGAGCTGAGGGCGAACATGCCGGTGGGGCGATTGCCCGCCGACACCGGGATGTCGTGGTAACGGTCCGGCAACTGGTAGATCACGTTGGCAAAGGCGAACATCGGCTGATCGAGGCTCAGCACGGGACAGCTCGCCCGCCACACTTGGCCGTCGCTCACGGCCTGCACCGTCCGCCAGAAGCGGGTCAGCTCGTGCGGATCGGTCGAGTAGTGAATGTCCACGCCTTGCACGGACTGGGATTCGTCCTGCATGACGGTGATCGCCGGGATCCCGTCACCGGCTTGGAGATCCAGTGTCAGTTGCGGGATGCACGGCATGAGAAAGGCGTTCTTCAAGTGCTGCTCGAACCACAGATGCTGCGTGACGTGGTGATGGTCCGTGTGGCGATGATTCAGGTGCGGCGCGATGCTGAAGCGGGTTCGCTCGTCGGGCAGATTTCGCCAATTCCACGCCATGTTGCTGATCGGGGCGTGAAAGTCGTTCGTCGGCGAGAGCCAGAGGATGGGGGATGTGATGCGCGGGATATAGGCGTTGTCGGAGACGCAGGCCAATTCGAGCGCGGTGGGTGACTTCTTCACGCAGCCGGGCAGGTCCGTCTGGCTTTCCAGAATATCGCCGCCTCCGCCGCAGGATGGCACGGCGGCCTTGATCCGCGGCTCGATGCCGGCCAGGTCGGTGGTGAGTTTGCCGCCCATCGAGTGTCCGTAGACGCCGATGCGTGCCGGATCGACCTGAGGCTGCTGTTCCAGAAACGTGACCGCTCGTCGCGCTGCCATCAGCACCAGGAACCAGTTGCTGTTGCGCGGCGATTCGACGCTGTCCAGGGTGAACTCGTCCGGCGTGAGCGGTCCGGCAAAGTGATTCACTTTGTTTCGCTGGGGCGGATGCGTGGCATCGAGTCGGCCCCAATCGGTTTGCGGGCCGTCGTAGACAATCGTCGTGCGGCCGAAATTCAGCTTGTTGCCGCCCCAATTCAGCGACAGGGCCACGTAGCCTCGCCGCGCATCGGTCACCACGCTATCCAGGCTCGCCGACTGGCCGCCACCATGCAGTTGGAGCAGCGAGGGGAGTTTTGTGCCGTCCGTGGGAAACGCATAGAACGCGGCGACCCGTGACGACGATCCCTTGAAGACGCCGACCTGAAAGCGAACGACGCGGCAGACGACCTCGCCTTCGTTCCACTCTTTGAGCGTTTCGGCTTCCAAGGGCGTGTCGCGGTCGAGTTGCGGAAAGTCAGCCCACAGCTCGTCGAGGTTCTGTGGCACTTGGGCCTGCGCGGCGGCGTGCCAGGCGACCAACGGTGCCAGCAACAGCGTGATGAGGAGTGTGCGGGTGCGTATCATGGAAAGCTCCTTGCACAGGGTGCGGAAGTGGTTCCCGACGTTATCGCACGCGGTTGACCGTGACACGTAACCCGAAGCGAAAGCGAGGGACGCAGTTGTTTCCTCACTTACGATGGAATGTGCCATCCTCAACCGCGTGCGGCATAAACGGCTGCTCGTCCATGATAGCTCGGCGGCCAGCAAATCAAAGGCCGGCGAAAATAGGGGTGCAGATCAGGACCGCGACATCTTCGGGCTGTTGGACTGGATTTTCACTCGGGCAGGGTTGTTTCGTCTGCCTCATAAAGGAAGGGAAGAGGACATTCTAATTTTCTGGGTTATCTGCATGCCGACGAAAGAATAGAATGCCCCCTCGCCCTGTACGAACGGTACGCCCGCGCGATCGACTGCAATGGGTACGCTCAGCCCGAGCCGCGGCCGACGAAGAAAAGCGGCAGGAATTTCATCCAATGCCGCCGTTTCGAGATGATGTGAGGAACCACCAGGAGGCTTGAAATGAACAACCGACGGGCTCTTCAACTCGCGGCGTTGCTGTGCGTGTTGTCTGCCGGCCGGCTCTCGGCGGACAGCGGTGCGAAGATCGCGGTGAGCGGCGGAACCGAAGCCGTCGAAGCCGTCGCGGCGTTCGAACCGGATGTCAAGCTGTTCACGGATCGCACTTACGCGATGGCCGAGTGCCCGGAGATGTTGCGCGGGAAGAAGTTTCTGCGGGTCGGAATCGACGCGCCCGAACCCTGGCCGGAGAACACCGGCGAATTGCTGTACAACGGCGTTCGGTTGCCCGCGGTCTGGCCGCCCGAGCATCTCCGGGTGGAATCGGTCGAACCGATGCCCGTGCCGTACTTGGACCACCCGCCGATGGTGATCCCGATCGACGTGGGGCGGCAGTTGCTGGTGGACGATTTCCTGGTCGAGAGCACGGACTTGAAACGCACGTTCCACCGCGCCGAGATGACCTGCTGGATGCACGTGGCCAGCGGCCAGCGGCCACGGGGGTTCAACCACTCGCTGCAGACGTCCGCGGACGGGCGCCAGTGGTCCGCGGCGGTGCCCACGGGGTTGGCCGAGGACTACTGTTCGTTTTTCTACAATCCGTTTCGCCGGGTCTGGGTGTACAGCATCAAGCAAGGCGGCCCGCGCGGCCGTTGCCGCTACTACGCGGAACACGCCGATTTCATGCGGGGCACCGACTTCTCCCCGTCGGTGTACTGGACCAACGCCGACCGGCTGGACGAACCCGAGCCCGAGGGCCGCTATCCCGGCGCGGGCGAGGCGCCGCAGTTGTACAGTCTGAACGCGGTGGCTTACGAGAGCCTGTTGATCGGGATGCACTACATCCACCGCGGTCCGAACAACGCGGTCTGTGCGAAGGGCGGTTTCCCCAAGCTGACCGACTTGGAACTGGGCTTCAGCCGCGACGGGTTCCACTGGCATCGTCCGGAGCGAAGCGGATTCATCGCGGGGACGCGCCGCGACGGCGACTGGGACCGCGCCTACCTGCACGGCACCACGGGCGTCTTCGTGCTGCTGGACGACCAACTTGTGTTCCCGTATACCGCCTTTTCGGGCATTGCTCCGGACGGATCTCGCGGCATGTACCACGGCGGCAGCATCGGCATCGCCACGCTGCGGCGCGACGGTTTCGCCTCGCTGGACGCGGACGCCCGCGGCGGCACGCTCACCACGCGGCCTGTCACGTTCAGCGGCCGGCATCTGTTTGTGAACGTCGATTGCCCGCAGGGCGAACTCCGCGCCGAGATCCTCGACGCGGATGGCAAGTTGATCGAGCCCTATGCGTCGACGCGGTCAAAAGCCGTCTCGGCTGACCATACTCGGTAACGCCTCGAATGGAGCGGAGCCGACGACTTGGCATCGCTGGCCGGCAAGCCGGTTCGCTTCCGCTTCCATCTGACCAACGGGCGTCTTTACGCTTTCTGGGTCAGTCGCGACGAATCCGGCCGCAGCGACGGCTACCTGGCCGCTGGCGGGCCCGGTTAGTCTGGAACAACAACAGCGCCGAATTGGCCATCACTCCCGTATCGGCCTTGCAGTGGTAAGACCGCACGAAATGATCGTCGCGGGGTCGAGTTCCGCCGCACGGATCGTGGCTTGACGGCCATCGAACGTGAAGCTCACCGCCGGCCGCGCCGAACCCCGGTACGGGAACAATAACGTCGCCGCGCGCCAAGGCAGCGCGGTCCGCAGCGACAGCGACAAGGCCGGCGCCGGTTCGATCTTGTTGTAGCTGTCCGAGTACCAGCCACGGCGCGGCTGCTCCTGTCCCTGTTCGACGCGGATCTCGGCGAACGCTGCCGACGGCGCGGTGATCAGCAGCAGGTTCGCGTCATCGAAGCCGGTTCGCGCCGTGGCGCCGTCCACGTGCAACTCGCCCGGCGCAAACTGAAACCGGGACTCGATCCGACGCTCGCCTTCGCCTTCGACCAGGTCGAACACGACCCAGCAGCGTTCTTGGACAAAGACGATCTCCCGCCGATGGACGACGGCGATCGCGTTGTTCGGGCCGTACCCCAGATCATAGATCCCGCTGGCCCGCACCTCGCCGTCCGCGACGCGCCAACCCAGCTCCAACGGCTGCTTGGCAATCCACGTGTCCCGCCGCCCGGCGCTGTGCTGGTCCTGCCCGTCGATCCGGATCGTCGAATGGGCGGCCGTGCTGCGCAGATAGGAGTAGTAGGAACGCGGCGACCCGTCGTACAGATGGCGGCCCGGATCGACCAACAAGTTCCGCCCGTAGGCGAACAGCCAGAACCCGAGTTTGTCCTCGTGCTGGTGCGATCGTCCATAGGGCCCGGCGTCGAAGGCCAAGTACAAATCGCCTCGGTCCTGCCGTTGGCGGAGGAAAGCGGTGCCTGCGTACGGAAACACCTCGGGGCCAAGCTCCGATGGCGGCGTGACGAACTCCGAGAGCCCCAACTCGGCCAAACGTTCCGCATAGTTGCTTGGCGTGCCCGGATCGGAATCGTTGAACGCTGCCTGCTTGCTGCCGTCCGGGACGGTCGTCTGCTGAACGTAGTGCAACATCTTGCCCAACGTCTGCAGCGTCTGCGGGTCCAGATCCCGCTGCAGGACGCGCAGATACCGGAGCGCGTTCAACAGGTTGTTGACGACCACCCGGTGATAGTGAGGCGTCAGTTCGTCCTGCACGCCGTCGGGAAGCACTTGTTGAGCGATCTGGCGGCTCAATCCAGTGGCACAGTAGTCCGCCAGTCGGTCCGTGTCCCGGAAGACGGGAAAAGTCCCCAGGCACTGCAGCATGCCTTGCATCCCGATCGTGGGCCAGTTGCCCGAGTGCTGGTTGGTTACGATCTCCAGGTACGCCAGTTGGTCATGCAGCGACTTGAGCACCCGCAACAGCTCGATGGGCACGACCTGCTCGCAGGCGACCAGCGTCGCAAGCTGGGCACACCAGGCTTGGCAGTGGATCGCATTGTTCAGGTACGAACCCCAGACGTAACGCGAACCGACAAAGCACCGGCTGGCGTCGGACTTGGCAATCCAGTCCAGGATCAACTCGACGGCCTTGCGGCTGAATCGCTCGTCGCCCGTCGCCAAGTAGGCATCCACCAACGGCGGAAGAAACGAAAAACGGTTGAGGTCGTGTCCCCAATGCGCGGTGCCTGGGTTCGAATCCCAATCGATGTCAGGCGGCAACTGGTGCCGCTCGCCGTAGAAGCTGAACCGATGCTCCAGCACGTCCTCGGCAGCGGCGATCGTCGCGGCGGAAGGTTGGACCTTGCCGGGCGCCGCGCGGTCTCCGCGGCAGGCACGCAGCACGGTGTCCAGCGGCTGAGCCGTATCGCCGCTCTGCCGAGCTTCGGCCAAGCCGGCAATTCGTTGCGGGTCCAGCAAATCCAGGGCTTGCGCGACGAACTCGGCTTCGGACAGATCGCGATCGTCGAACGATCGCAACACCGCAAAGACTCCGTCGCGGTCGAGCTTCCTCAGCCGAGGCAGATCGGCACGCGACAACAGTGGCCGTGCCCCCGGCGACCGGTCCGCGACGGCGTTGGCAGATGCTGATCCCGTGCGCGGAGCATCCAGGTCGGCGGCGGATACCGACGCGGCAAAGACGACAACCGATGCGACGACGGCGCGACAAATGATCATGATCATGATGGTTCCCTCGGTCCAACGTTTAAGCCAGTCTGCCAGGCGATTCCCTCCGTTGTAGGAGCTGTTGCCGGGACGTCATGGAGTGGCAGATGTTCGTACGGCGGCAGGGTTTGCAGGCGCAGGTCGTCGGTCGGGCCGCCGACGGTAAAGTGGTACAGACTCTGCCAACTGCGGTCGCGAATGCCTAGCAGATCGTGCATCGCGTCGTCGAAGAAACAGCCGATGCCGGTGCCGCGCATGCCGGCCGCTTCGGCCTCGAGATACAACACCTGCCCGATCAAGCCGGTCTCCCAGAACAGCCGCGGGTAGAACCAGGCGCCCCGATGCCGCAGCGAGGGTTCGAAGTCGGCCATCATGCCCAGTGAAAAAGCACCCTCCGACGCGATCGATTGATGGCAACTGATCGTGCGCGCAGCGCTGCCGCAGTCGGCTTCCATCAAACACCACAGTTGCAGATCGTCCGGACATTCCGCCGGACGACGCCAGAGGAAATCGGGCTTCAACGCATCGCGCAACAACCGTTCGTGCCGCGCGCTGCGGACCAGCAAATAGAGACCCGGCGACAGATCGGCCACACGATGCACGAAGATCGCCAGCGCCACGCAAGGCGGCCACGGCAGCACTGCAAAAGGAAATCCGCGGTGCGGCGAAACCCGCGCCATCATGCGGTAGAACGTCTCGCGCGGTAGGCTCGTCCGGCCGTCCATGTCCACCGCGCTGCGCCGCTGGCGGATGATCTGCTGAGCGGGCAACGGCCGATTGATGGGCGCACCGGGCAACGCGATCGACGGAGGCTCGTCGGTTCCTTCTTCCGCAGCGGTTTCATCCACCGGGACGTGTGTTGCGCGGGCGACTTCGTCGATCACCGGCCAATGATGATGGCTTTCGCTCAACCGGTTCGGCGAGCCGGCGAATTCGCTGGTAGCCAAACGTTCCAACAACGTCGTCGGCACGTCCACCGCCGGCGGTCTTGCGGGGTACGAGTCGCCGCGAGGAAACACCGCCAGCAAACAGTCCGGATGCTCGGCTTCGATGCCATGCTGGCGGTTGGTGCCCAGCAGGGCGGCCAAAGCGTCCTGACCGATCGACGTGACCAGCCGTGCCTCGCATCCGAGCGTGGCGGCAGCGAAGGTGATCGAGCCGATGGCATGGCCCACGTCGTGGTGACAGTAGCGGAACGCTCGTTCGCCGTACTTCCACGATTCGCGCCAATGGATCGACGTCAGCGCGACCAGCACCGCGCCGGCAGGCAAGCCACCGGTCAGCGAAGCCCACTCGTCGCCGCTCAACGCAACGCGTTGTTCCAAGGCGTGAGCGTATGGCGAGTAATGGTAGACGGCCGGTTGCGAACCGAGACCTTCGACGGTGCCCGTCAACAGATAGCCCTCGGTCGGATGCAGCGCCCCGCTGGACGGATTGACGCGCAGCGACCAACGGCCCGCCCCAGGCGCCTGCTTCCACGCGGAAATCGCCAGGCTGTCGTAGAACAGACGGCTGATCGCATGACGGTCGAGGCGACCGGTGGAGACCGGTTGCCCGGTGAACAGCGCGTCGTACAGCAGTTCGGGCGACGGCGGCGGATGGTCCAGCGGAATCTGCGGCGCCCCGTCGAAGCGGCGGAACGGATCGGGCTGCGTGGCCCAGTCCAGATAGCCCAACGACCGGGCGTAACGGTTCAGATGGTGCTTGGTCTGTTCGTGGTAGCGCAAAACGCACTGCACCGCTGTTTCCAACATGATCCACCGCCCCCGCGAAAAATCCCGCAGCTGAATTCGTGAGAATTCAGAACCCACAACCAAACTCACGCAACCTCACTCGATGACGCCCGCGACCGGTGCATTATAACAATCGCCTTGACGCGGTGTGTTTCCAGCGTGTTGCCTTGTTCCGGCTCAAACAAGGATTACTCGGCTACGGCACGAACCTTTGCGTCAGCTGGGCGTATTTGCGCAATGCTCCAAAAGCGACGGGATCAAAGCGGGTGCGCCGGTACAACTCGCCACGGCGGCGCGCTTCTTGACTGGTCCAGCCCTCGGCGTCGGAGCCGAACCCGGTGATGGAACTGCGCGTCGTCTGGCCCGAATGCTGGCGGTACAGCACGGTGGGTTGTTGAGACAAGGCGAATCGCATTCCCCGATGATAGGCCCGCAAACAGAATTCGATATCGTGCCCGGTGCGGTTCCGCACGTTGCCGCCGAAGTCGCCGAATCCGCCCAGTACACGAAACACATCCGCCCGCAGCACCATGCTGGGATTGAACAGGAACCAATAAACGCCAGGCGTCGGCCAGTGCGGAATACACAAGTCGCCCTGTTGGCGAATGAACATGTCCGCCGGTAACTGGTTCCAGCCCACCTCCACCACCGGCTCCGATCCGTGATGGATCACGACCGCACTGCCAAAGATGTCCGCGCCGCTCAGACGCAGCATATTGCCGGCGAAGTGGATCCGATGGGGTAAGCTGACGTCGTCACCGTCTTGGACTGCAACCAGCTCCGTCTCGAAATAGGGCGCGACGTTGTTGAAGCTGGTGAACTGGCTCAAATTTCGTACATTGCGGTACGTGCGAACCTGGGGATAAGCTGCCCAATGACGCAAGAACGCATCCGTGTCTTCGGGTGTTGCGTCATCGATCAGATGGATCACAAGGTCTGCGTCTTGCTGAGCCAGCAGGCTTTCCATCGCTTGCCGTACGTGGTCCAACTGGCCCCAGAATGGGAGCACCACGTCACAGGCCACACGTTGCATCGGGAAATCGCGGGCACAGTGCCGCAATAGCCCATGGCGCGGATCGCAGACCGGCGGGCGACCAAGCGGCGCCGCGTGATATGACGCCTGGGCTTCGACAGTGACCGTCGGTGCCATCAGGATGGATCGTCTCTCCTGGTAGGCACGGTAAACCAACTCGGCGTCTTCATCACCCGGCTGATCGGCCACGCCGCCCAGGTCCACAAAGGTTGCGCGGCGGATGACTAGCGTTTCCGGCGGCAGATAACGATCGTATCGCGAGGTCGGCGCCACGGCACGAACTTCGCCACCGGGCGTTTGCAGACTCGCCCCCAAAATGTCTCCGCCATGCTCCTCGAGCAGCCCTATCGAGTGGCTGATACGGAATGGCCGGCTAATCGTGCGAGGATCCTGGATCGCGATGTACTCGGAATGCAAACGGTCGACAATCTCGTGAACGGCGGCTAGTGGCGATTGGGGGACCGGGTGGTGATGGACGGTAACGGTACCGCAATGGGCATAACGTTCGATCAGTCCGCCAGCGCCACCTCCATTGTCTACCAAATGCACCAGCGTCAGCGCACTTTTCTGGTTCAACACGCTTCGTAACGCCCGCTCGGTTTCCGGCGACGAGTCCGAACAGCACAGCACGACGTCGCAGGCATACGTCCGGCCCGCGCGCAGGTATGCGTCCGGCGGCACCGACAAACTCCGAGGCTTGCCGACCGTGTTGCTGGCTGCGGACCATTTCAGGTTCGAGAAAGCCCGGCTCTTCAGTTCCAAGGCTGCCTCGACGGTGCAATCCGGCAGTCCATCGGCTTCGATCACCGCCGATGCAAGGCTGAACAAGAACGAGGCGACCACCAAATTGATCTTGTCCGGTGTCGGCGGATCGCTCCGGCAACACGCCTCGCACGCGTCGTCACCGACCCGGCAAAGCTCCCAGTCCGCCACGTGAGAGAGCTGTTGCAGCAGCCCACAATAGGCGGAGTGATCTGAGGGCGGGTCGGAGACCTGCCGATACGCACACAAAGCGACGGGCCGCGGGTGAGAATCTCGGGAGTCAATCATGCTCGGAGTACTGCAGCCTCGAACCACATTCTGTTACCCGGAGTTCCCCGACATGCTCACCGGGCTCGCCCGGCTCACTCGGATTGTAGTGGTAGCTGCAGCAGTCCTGGGCTAAGACCCATTCACCACCTGTCCAACGGAAGATCGCATAGTTCGAGCCGTAGGTGCCACAGGGAGGCAGCGAGGAATCGGGGGTTGTTTTTGTTTGATCTTTCATCCAAATGCTCCTCATACAGTCAGGTCAGGGGAAAACAAGTCAGGGAAAAACAATCGTTCTGGCGATGCGGAATCCGTATCCGCGCAACGCACTAGTGGCAAGCACTCCTAGCTGAAAGGCGGATCGAAAGGTCCGCTTTTCGGACAAAGTCGAACCGCCGCGAACACGGCCAAAATCGTCGCTTTCGGGGAACGCTGTCCCGTCAAGAAACGTGTTCTCCAGGTGGCACCATTCGCGGACGTTTCCGTAAACGTCGAACAGTCCCAGACCGTTTGGCTTCAAGGAGCCTACGGCCTGTAGGAGACGATCCGTATTTCGCGTATTCCAGGCGAAGTAGTCGAGAAAGTCGTCGTCGAAGCCATCATGGCGTGGCGTGACCGTGCCCGCGCGGCACGCGAATTCCCATTCGCTCTCGCTGGGTAAGCGGTATCCGGTCCTCTGCAACGCGTCAGGGGCCAAGCCGAGTTGGCCATCGCCCCGGTCCACGTAGCACCGCTGATCGCTCGCCACGCCTTCCACCTCAGAGAGCCAGTTGCAGTACGCCATGGCCGCGAATAGGTCAACGCGGTCAACCGGCAGATCCGGGTGGCTGTCGTCTTGGGTCTCGATAAGGAAATCCTGCCAAAACCGGCGGAACTGAGCCAAGTTCACCTCCTTGGTCGCAATGGCAAAGCTGCGGGGGATCTCTTCCCGGCGCAAAAGCTCGCTCTTGTCGCGGCCTTCCTCGCGATCCGGCGATCCCATCATGAATGCAACCGGACCGCGGATCATGGCCATGGTATGTCCTTGGGACGTGATGTACCAGTGGTGGGCGGGTTGTGGGCCCTTTCCCTGCAGCGTTTGTTCTGCTTCCCTGATCTTGTCGGCCTGGCCCAATTCGCGCAGGAGCCACGCCACTGCAGAGTGAATCCCGGGGTGGGGATCAGAACGGAAAGCCGCCAGCAGTTGTGGAATCAGCGCGTCGCGCTGGCGGCGTGTCAGAAGCAAACTGTTCCGGTATTCCCCCAGGCTCAGCAGCAGCGCGATCCGCAGCTCGGGCCCTTGCTCCGTCCGCAGACGTTCCAGCAGCAGTGCGGGCTCGATGCCGGCGGGGGCGAAGTAGTGGATGAGGCAGGTGCGCAGTTGCGGGGCGTCGGTCTGTCCCAGCAACGGCCAAACCGGCTCGGGCTGGCCCATCAGCATCAGTGCCATGGCGGCCGAGGCTTGCTGCCGCGCCAGCACCGCTTGTTCCTGTTGGGTAGCGTCTGCTGTGGTCGTCCGGGATATCTCCTGCTGGAACAGTTCGACCGCTCGGCCTCTGTGTCCACGGAGGCTGTCGACGAGAATTGCCCGCTGGGTGTCGTTGCTGTGTCGGTTCAGTTGGACGAGTTGGCCCACGTCGCCGCCCAGGTAATCCACGAGCACGACGGCGGCAGCGGAACGCCAGTCCGGGCGGTCAGCTGCAAACAGGCTCTTCAAAGGCTCCATCAGGTGCTGCCCCAGCGGGCGGAGCAGGTCGGCCCACTCGGGAACGATGACCTGGTTTTCAGCCACCAACCAAGCCGCCAGTGACTCGGCGTGCTCCGGCCAGCGGGGGTTGGATGCGTCGAACGCGGCCAGCGCGCTGGCCGCACGAAACCGGCGCCCAGTCAGTTCGGTACTGTCGTCCAGTACCCCCCAAAGGTATGTGGTTAATCGCGTGGCGTATGGGTGGAGCATGCCGCGGATCACGCGCACTTCCGTAGGACGGCCATCCAACAAACGGTCCCGCAGCGCCGGAATCTGTTCGGCGTCCTGCGGTAGTCGAGCCAGACTGACGTGCAACCGTTTCTTGGGGTCATCGGTCCTGGCAACTGCGGCCAGCAGCGGATCGGCCCAGCGCCGCAAGGACGCGATCTCACCGACAATCTCCGGTACCCCGGAAGTCTCGGCTTCCAGCAAGCGGGCAACAAGGTTCCTCGCTTGCTGCCGCTGGTAGAACAGCCAGCCGGTGGCGCCCAGCATGACCAGCACCACGACCACCATCGCGGCCCGCTGAAAATGGCGCCGACGCGCAGTGCGCATCATTTGCGATTGTATCTTCGTCCAGTCCTGCCCTTTGGTCAGCGCGCATAAACTCAGCCACTCGCCAAACGACGGCAACTGCTTGGCTTCGGGCCGCGCGTTCCACAACGCCGCTCGTTCGGCCAGTCGCAGTTCGGCTCGGCCTCGGCGAGTTTCCTTCTGCTTGCGCGTCAGCCAATCGCGGAGCGAGGGAACTAGGTAGTCGTGCGTCAATTGGTAGTGCTTCTGACTGGGAGTGGCCGGAACTTGGGAATCTTCGTCTTCCTGAATACCTTCTGGATCGGTTGGTGTGATCAGCCGCAGTTCACTGTCCAGGATGTTCAATAACTCGTCGAAATCCTGGGGACGGCGCGGATAACCGGACGCTTCCAGCAGCTCTGCATGCGTCCGCATGTGGCCACGGATGTTCACCCCCGATTCGGGCAGCAGGGCCTTCAATACCGCACGGGCCGCCTTCTGGTGGTAACGGTGCTTTGGCGGTGAGCTCGTCGTAGCGAACGTTTCTTCAAAGAACGTCACACCGATGCCCTCGATTCCCCCCATCTGCTTCAAGGTAGACAGTATCCACGGCTTGCCCTTCATCATCTGCGCGAACAGGGTTAGACGTACGCAGACGACCTTGCCTTCCTGAGCCAAGCCGGTGACTGCCCGCTTGAGAAATGCCCGCTGCTCGCCAGTCATTTCTCGCACTTGGTCAGGGAGTCGGCCGTAAGCCCAACCAAACGAGGCCAAAACCTTCGATGCATGTTCCACATCGAATAGATCTACCAGCGCGCTGTTCTGTCCTTCGAGCAGCGGAACCTCCAGATCGTTCATGAACCGACTGACCGCAAGCCAAAAGTCGTCTCGGACCATCAGCACGCACTGGACTTGGCTTCCATCGCACTGTCGCAGAGCATGGACCAATTCGCCGCTATCTGCTTCCCAATCGGCATGCAGCCACTGCTCGAACTGATCCAGAACGATCAACACCTTCCTGCGGTAGGACACACCTTGCCCCCGGCGAATCGCTGCCAACGTCTCTCTCAACGCCAAATTACTTGGCAGAGCAGGACAGTGCCTTCTCAGTGCGTTCAGCAGCCGCAGTCCGGTTTCCTGCCCGGTACATTCGACGTAGACGGCTACGATATCTTGGGACAGCCTCGGTAGCAAACCGGCTCTCATCCGCGACGTCTTCCCGCAGCCCGATGGCCCATAGATCACTCCCACGGAGAACGTCCTGTCGGGATCGGTCTCTTCGATCCGCGTCTTCCAGAAACGGATGCTGTCCGGCAACCCCTCGCGATCACGTGGGCCAGGCAACAACTCCAGAAAGAATTCGGCGTCATGCTCGTCGAACGAGCGCAGGCCCTTGGGAACGATCCGAAATGGGCGCCTGTCAGAGTCCAATGTCGAGGAATCGCCAAGCGGTGTCGGCGAAGGATGATCGCTGGCACTCCCTTTTTCCGACACGGGAATGCCGGAGTCCGCGGCGGGCTTCGAGAGTGCGACGAACGCCCGCAGATCCTCTGCCATGTCCTTGGCCGTCGTGTACCGATCCGACGCCCGCCGCGAAAGAGCTTTCAGACAGATCCGCTCCAGTTCCTTGGGAATCCGGTCATCGACTTGGCGCGGCGGCTTCGGTTCCTGTGTGGCGATCAGTTCCAGCAGTTCGTCCCTCGTATCGGCTGAAAAGGTGCGTCGTCCAGTCAGCATTTGGTACAGCACGACTCCCAGGCTGTAGATGTCCGAGCGACCGTCCACACGGTGCCCTTCACCGCGAGCCTGTTCGGGGCTCATGTAGGCAGGCGTTCCAGGATAACGCGGGCCTCTGCCCAACTCGGCTTCCTTCAACGCCAGTCCGAAATCGACCAGGTAGGGTTCGCCGCTGTGGTCGATCAGGATGTTGCCCGGCTTGATGTCCCGGTGCACCAACCCCTGCTTGTGGGAGTAGTGCAACGCTTCGGCCACGGTGGCCGTCAATTCCGCCGCTTCGGTGTAGCTGAGCTTGGATTGCTTCAGATGTTGGGCTAGGTTCGTGCCTTCGACGTGTTTTGAGACAAAGAAACAGGGGAATTCCTGAGTGCTGCCGACATCCAAGACCGGTACGATATGCGGGTGGTCCAGGCTGGCCAGAGCACGAGCTTCGGCCAGGTAGGCTTCGGCATCGGCTGGCTGGGATGTCAGTTCCCGATGCGGCACCTTGATCGCCACGCGCCGGCGCAGTTGATCATCATGGGCCAAGAATACCAGACCGAACCCGCCCTTGCCGATGACGCCCTCGACACGATAAAGGCCGATGCTGGTGGGCTGACTGGGTGGTTCGGCTGCCAAACTCTCCGTAGGTGGAAGCGATAGGTTGTCATCGGGTTTCGGATCGCCCCCGTTGTCCTCTGGGAACATACCGTCGGGTTCATGGGGATCGGCGACCACGAGCAGATCCTTCGTTCACGGGGAATTCCACTTCCGATTCCAGACAGGGACAAGCGACGAACTATTAAAATACGCTAACGCGCCGTGGTTTTCCAGATGCAAGCCAGAATTCTGGAATGAGTGGGGGTTGCCATTGTAGTTAAATGGGTTACTTTCGTTCTGAGTGGGAATACACTGCCCCCGAAACCTGATCCAGTCGGCTTGGCTCGCGAACAGAACGCGACGACGCCGTTGTGCTACAATGCCCTTGGTTGATCCCGTTCCGCGTCCATAAAGGCCAACGGCGTGTACCGGTCCATGACGCTCGCAGCAATCGTGCTCGTCGTTTGCCACCCTGGGCGAGGAGACGGGAGTCGCTCTTGGGATGCTGCTCACGATGAGGGTCCTTCTCTCGCCACTGCTCCGGTGCGGGCCACGAGGTTGGCCGCACAGGATTCCGTTCGACGTACCTCAGTACCGTGTACGAGTGCTCGTCGGTCTCGACGGGAAACGCCTTGAACCGGCCCTGGTACAGATGGCCGGTTCCCGAAGTATGGTAGTGCAGCAGAATCACATCGAGGAAAACTGCATCCGCGAACGAGCGACTACCATTGAAGCCCATCAATTCAAAGCGTTGTTCAAGAGTCGTCACGGTCCCAAGTTGAATCGCGGCTGCCCGCGGAAGCAACGTAACGTCGGCGCCCGAGTCCAGAAGCACTTGCACGTCGGCAACTTGGCTCGCCGTTTGGGGGCAACGCAGAATTACTCGTGCCACGGGGGCAGGCGGGTCGAAATGCACGCCATCATACGACGGCATCGTTTTGCACCTCCAGCACCTCTTTTACAAAGTCACCGGCCTGTTCGGGATGGACGAGACGGGGGCTTCGGATTCCAGTCGGCTGGTCATCCGCCATCTCGGGCACTACCACGTACACCCGCGTCTCGTCGGGAAGGGCGATGTTTCCCCGCAGTCGAATCTGGCCGTCTTCGACGCGGCCCTCATAAGTTCTGACACTCGTCATCGGAAGGAACTCCGGTTGTCTCTCCACGGCGGAGATCCAGCCGCCGCGTCAGTGTTATTGTACCACGTTCGCCTGCACCGGAGAATCGCCAACATAAGAACGGGGCGGCTACAGCCGCCCGGCCCCCGCCACGCCCCCTACAGCCGTTTGTGGGAGCTTTTTGAAACGGCTTGGGGCAGCTGGACAACGGTTTCGGCGGTAAATCAGGGGTGAATTCCGAAGTCCGCACGGATCGTCCACAGGCCGACGGGCGCGGGGGAAGAATTCAATTTACGAAATTCCTATCCATTTAATTCACGACGCCGCAGACGATCAGAAAGCGGTGGAGCAGGGCCGGTAAG
>Ga0351892_10091_pt1 | contig 36724 bp, 35 predicted proteins | sample TotcelFGM3001K14_FD_206763 | JGI IMG/M metagenome (GOLD analysis project Ga0351892, IMG submission 206763) | Enriched cells from coal bed in the Powder River Basin, Montana, United States - Total cells FGM rep3 HSBNCT.FGM.300.1.K14 ... | reverse complement strand
ATTTCTTAGCAACCCGGCGAAGAGCAGCCACATCGGCCAGGTCTTCGGGTCTACCGGCAGCAAGTTGCCCGGTAAGCAGGTCATCACTCGACATGAAAGACGCCTGCAATCCTGTTGGGGCGTCAATCATTACCTCAATTCGCCTTTCCCAAGCCTCCTCAAAATCAACGCCCACCATTTCCGGAAAATATCCACCATCAGAGGCGGGCTGCCCATGCGATAGAACTTGCCTGGTTCAATAAAATTTTCCGGGGTCAATCCTTCCAGCGGAGCGCCGAATGTTGCCAGAGCTGCATAAACCGCGGCGGCATTGTTGACGTCCGCCTTGATAAGGATATCCAGGTGTTTCGTTGCTCTGGGTTGAGCATGAAAGGAAACGGCATAACCGCCGACCACGAGGTATTTAACCTGGTGATCGTTGAAGCTGGACAAGAGTTCTTTGAAGTCTGGGTACATGGAAAGTGGCCAAGCAGAGCTTGACTCGTAATTGGGTGCCCAAGCTGGAGCTTGGGCACCAGGGTTATGACTTAAGGAACTGTAAATATTGGGCCGCTCCCTGGGCGAGAAGGCTAAAAGAGGCGGGTTACCCCGCCCCAGTGCTAGGACAATGTTAATTTCTTCCCTATGGGCTATCAGCCATTGGCCATTGACTTAAAAGGGGGTTCTTCCACGATGCTGCCCAAAAGTCGGCTTTTGATGGCGTCGAATTCTTCCGGACTGATGGCCCCGGCATCCCGCAAACGGATAAACCCTTCCAATTCCTGGAGCAACTTCCCTGGATCCACCGGGGCATATTCTCCCGACTCTCCGGGAGCCTCCAGGGCCAAAGGAGCCGTCGTCGCCGGAAGGGCCAGCGGCGGTCCGGGGTATTGATTGCCATGATACCGGAAGGTAAGCAGGCCGTTCAGCAAGGAAACTTCCACATCCTGGCCGCTCTGGGTGGCTTCTCGGACCATGTCTTTGACATCGGCGCCCTGGGCCGCCAGTTTAGCCTTGAGCTTGCCCCATTGGCGATAGAGACGCCAGCAAACAAATCCCCCCAACACCACTGTCCCGGCAATAATCCAGGTGCTGAACCCGATGACGCCGGTTAACCAGACCAAGGCAATGATGAGGATGAAGGGGATGGCAATCAGGAAGAAAAGCAGACTGTAAAAGGTCATCATATTGCCGAAGGAGGCAATTTGCGGGGCTTCTCCTTTGGTGCTGACCTTTTCAAAGTATTTTCGCATACCAAAATCCTGTCGCATATTATCTCGTTTTAAAGTATTCCCTAAGGATAATTTATAAGCTTTTTTGGGGGAAGATGCAAATTATTTGTCAATCTGCCGTTTCGACAAAGAAGCCCCGGTAGGCCTTATAGGTCATATATAAATCTCCCTTGGAAGCTACTTCAAAGGGGGAATGCATGGACAATAAAGGCGTCCCGCAGTCAATGATATCCATCCCCAGAGCCGCTAAAAATTTGGCGATGGTGCCGCCGCCCCCTTCATCCACCTTGCCCAGCTCCCCGGCCTGCCAGATGACCCCCTGATTTTTAAAGACCCGCCTGATCCAGCCCACATATTCGGCGTTAGCGTCATTGGCCTGGTATTTCCCCCCATGCCCGGTGAATTTGGTCAGGCAGACGCCGTAACCCAGGCGGGCGGCATTGCGTTTTTCATGCACCTCGGGCCAATCCGGATCCAGGGCGGCGTTGACATCGGCGGACAGGGCCCGGGAGGTCGCCAGGATTTGCCGCCACAGTTCCCGAGACTCTCCCTGCCGGGCCAGGAGTCCCTCCACCACCTGTTCCAGCAGGCAACTCTGGGCCGAGGTATTGCCGGCGCTGCCGATTTCTTCCTTATCGACAAAAAGGGCCAGACAGGTATATTGGGGTTCCGGCAGGGTCAGGATCGCCTCCAAGGCGGCAAAGACGCAGGACCGGTCATCCTGACCATAGCCCCCCACCATACTCCGGTCCCACCCCAGGTCTCGAGCCCCTCCGGCCGGGACAATTTCCAGCTCGGCGCTGATCAGATCTTCTTCGGTCAGACCATACTTTTCTGACAAGAGATTCAAGAGATGGAGCTTGAAGCGATCTTTCGTCTCTTTATCCCCCAGGGGCAACGACCCGGCCAGCACATTAAGCTTTTCCCCCACAAAGGCGTCTTCCACCTTTTTGTCGGTTTGCGCCTTGCGGGCCAGATGCGGTAGAAGATCACAGACAGTAAAGACGGGATCTTCCGGGCTTTCCCCCACCTGCAAGGTCACCGCCTCGCCGTTTTCTTTGATTACCACCCCATGAATAGCCAAAGGCCGGGCCAGCCACTGATATTTTTTAATCCCGCCATAATAATGGGTCTTTAAAAAAGCCAGTTCACCTTCTTCATACAAGGGATATTGTTTCAGATCCAGGCGGGGGGAATCCAGATGGGCCGCCACAATCCGCAGCCCCCGGGGGAGCGGTTGGGTCCCCAACACTGCCAGGGCCAAAGCTTTGCCCTTGTAATTGAAAATCAACCGCGCCCCCGGGCCGGCGCTGTCAATATTGACAAAGCCATGTTCTGCCGCCTGACGCTCAATCTCGGTGACTGCCTGCCTTTCGGTCTTGGCGGCATTGAGAAAACTCTTGTACCGCTCGGCATACTGCATAATGGCCATCTGTTCGGATTCATCCACATAATCCCAAACCAGGCGGCTGGTTATGGCTAGTTTTTCCTGAAGCTGCTTCACGGTTTCTTTATCCGGCGAATTCATCATGGCATTTTCCTTGCAAATATATTCAACAACTTTCTCCCTGAGGATTATAAACTATTTTTTCTCCGGATTGGGCGGATAATTTTTTGAAAAAATGGCCGGCTGGGGCTGGAAAAATTTAAATTTATGTTAGTAAATCGCGCCCAATGGCTTCTATTTTCTAATCAGGGGGCCCTATGGATCACTGACTACCGGCTATGGGCGGCGGTTTATCGGTCCCTGTAACCTGAAACTCCTAATTATCGCCTAACAAATGCTTAGCACTTCCGCTATCTTGACTTGTATCAGTAAAAGATATAAATTATATAGAAAATTAACTTAATGAATGCTCCCATCTAAGTATCTATATGACCCTGACCTTAACATGGCTTCAAACTAACACCGGTAACCCCAGTTGCTTAGGGGTTACTACCTTATAAGGCCGGATTTGTACCAATTGTGTTGACAAGTAAAGGCGGGTGATTTAACTTGTAAGATTAGGCGAGAGTGGCGGAATCCGGCAGACGCACTGGACTTAGGATCCAGCGGGCAACCATGGGGGTTCGAATCCCCCCTCTCGCACCAGCGTCGGCTAAGAAGCTGTGAAGCGGTCAGCTTTCAGCCATCAGCCATCAGCTTAATGAACGAAATCAAAAAAGATAGGGTAGAGGAGAAAGTCGACTTTTGTTCATCAGAATCACTTAACTTTTTGTTTTTGCTGAAAGCTGATTGCTATTAGCTGAACGCTAACTAAATTATTTATCCTTGATAGAAACGGTATTTTTAACTGATCGCTGATCGCTGGTCACTGGTCAATATTTTATATGAATAGGAAATTATGGTGTCGTCTATGAAAGTGGAGGTTGAAGAAGTAAGCGCGGTCAGGCGTAAACTCTTGGTAGCCGTTCCTTCCCAGGAAGTTGATCAAAAGGTTGACCATGCCTATCGGGTATTTGGCAAGAAGGCGCGTATCAAAGGATTTAGGCCGGGCAAAGCTCCTCGCAGCGTCTTGGAGCGTTACTTCAAAAAGCAGATAGAAGAAGAAGTCTCCCAGGAACTTCTCCGCGATTCTATTGATGAGGCGTTAAAAGAAGTTAACTTGCAGCCGGTGACTATACGTTTTCCTGAGAAGGTCCCGCTTCTCATTCCGGGAGACGATTATAAGTACAGCGTGGAAATGGAAATATCTCCGGAATTTACTCCGGATAATTATTTCGGTCTGTCGTTATCGGCCGAGAAAATTGACGTAACCGAAGCAATGGTGGATAAACGCCTGGCAGAAATTCAAGAGTCCAATGCCACGTTAGAGCCCATAGCGGACCATCGGCCGATCCAGTCGGGGGACTTCGTCTGGCTGGATCATCAGGCCTTTTGGGAAGGCCAGCCCGTGGAGGGCGGCAGTAGAGAGAATTACCATCTTGAGGTCGGGGCCGGCAGATTCGACCCTGGTTTTGAACAACGCCTGGTCGGCATGACTCCGGGTCAGGAAGAGGAGTTTCCAGTCGAACTGTCCATGGATTTTCATAATCCACTCATGGCCGGGAAGACCATAGATTTCAAGGTCAAAATTCACGCCATCAAAGAAAAGATAGTCCGTTCGTTGGATGATGCTTTTGCCCAGGCCTTGGGGGGGGAATTCCAAACCCTGGACGATTTGCGCCAGGCGGTCAAGAGTGAGCTGATTTTACAGGCGGAAAGGCAGCATAAGGGCAAACTGCGGGAACAGCTCTTCGACCAGATAATCGGGGACAATCCCTTTGAAGTGCCGCCCTCTCTGGTGCTGCGGGAACAAGAACGGCTCCTGCGGGAACAACTCAATATCTTCCAACAACGCGGCCTCAGTATGGTGGGCATGGATGAAGAGAAGCTGCTCGCGGCTCTGAAGGGTCCCGGGGAACGGCGGGCTCGCCTGCACCTCATCCTCGAGAAAATCGCCGCCCAGGAAGGGATTACCCTGAACGAAGCCGAAGTGGAGATGGCCTACCATCAGATGGCCGCCCAGATGCAGGAAGATGTGGCCGTCCTGAAAAAATTCTATCAGGACAATGAGTTGGATGAACATCTAAGGCGGCAGTTGCGGGAAGACAAAACGATGGAACTGCTGCTGGAAAAATCGATTATTAGTACCTCGGCAGCAGCCACAGAAGTGGTAGAAACGGCTGGGGAAGGGAATTAGCTATGCCCCTGATACCTATTGTAGTGGAACAGAGCAGCCGGGGAGAAAGAGCCTATGATATCTATTCCCGACTGCTCAAAGATCGCATCGTTTTTTTAGGATCGCCGGTTAACGATGACATTGCCAATCTGATTGTGGCCCAATTGCTTTTCCTGGAATCGGAAGATCCCGAAAAGGATATTCATTTCTATATCAATTCGCCGGGCGGTCTGGTAACCGGGGGTCTGGCTATCTATGATACCATGCAATATATTAAGTCTCCCGTCTCCACCCTGTGCATGGGGCAGGGGGCCAGTATGGCGGCGCTACTCCTGGCCGCCGGGGAAAAAGGCAAGCGCTTTGCCTTACCCCATGCCCGCATTCTGATCCACCAGCCCTTAGGAGGATTTCAGGGGCAGGCAACCGATGTGGATATCCAGGCAAGAGAAATTTTACGTCTGCGCGAGGAACTGAACGAGATTCTGGCCCTGCATACTTCCCAACCCATCGAGCGGATTAATCGTGACACTGAACGGGATTTTTATATGTCCGGCCTCCAGGCCAAAGAATATGGCCTGGTAGATGAGGTCATTACTTCTCGCCAACTGAGTGTCGCCAAAGGGACGGCCGCTACTGACCAGTCTTCGGAATAAGACAACGCCGGAAGCCCCGATGGAACCGATAACCTGGTTGAAGGCATTATTGACAAGTACCAAGGTTTTTTCAGGCGCGCAGGAGCACTTGCCAACCATGAAAATTTTGACCGGGGCCCGGAAACGGGAGAGAGGGGTTCTTTGCTTCTGCCTTCCGTCTCCCGTCCTCCGTCTATTTTCTAACAATTTTTTAGGCTCGCATCGAAATTATCCCTATCCCCCCATGGTCAATGGAGGGAGGATGATTTTGGGGAGGGTTAACCAATGAGCAAACGGGGAAGTGACAAAGATTCTGATTTATTATGTTCTTTTTGCGGGAAAAGTCAGAGTGAAGTAAAGAAGCTAATCGCCGGTCCTAGTGTTTATATCTGTGATGAATGCATCGAATTATGCAACGACATCATCGCCGAAGAGTACGAAAAAGAGGAAGCCAAAAGTTCTCGATTGGCCATCCCGGAGCCGACCGAGATCAAAAAGCAGATCGATGAATATGTTATCGCTCAGGAAAGGGCCAAAAAGATCCTGTCGGTGGCGGTATATAACCATTATAAGCGGGTCAACTCCCGGGTCGAAATGGATGGGGTGGAGCTGCAAAAAAGCAATATCCTCTTAATCGGGCCCACCGGTTCCGGTAAGACCTTATTAGCCCAGACCCTGGCCAAGATTTTAAATGTCCCCTTTACTATTGCTGACGCCACTACCCTGACCGAAGCCGGGTATGTGGGTGAAGATGTAGAGAATATCATTTTGAATCTTCTCCAGACCTCTGATTATGATGTGGAAAAGGCCAGCCGGGGGATTGTTTATATCGATGAAATCGATAAAATCGCCCGCAAGAGCGATAGCCCTTCCATCACCCGGGATGTCTCCGGGGAAGGCGTCCAACAGGCCCTGCTCAAGATCATTGAGGGCACCCTGGCCTCCGTGCCCCCTAAGGGTGGGCGCAAACACCCCCAACAGGAATTCGTCAAGGTAGACACAACGAATATCCTGTTCATCTGCGGCGGGGCGTTTAACGGCCTGGAAGATATTATCAATGCCCGGACCGGCCGCAAGACCATGGGCTTTGTCGCCGATGTCCACACCCGGGTAAACCGCCGCTTGGGACAAACCCTGGCCCAGGTTCAACCCCAGGATCTCTTAAGGTTCGGTCTGATCCCGGAGTTTGTCGGCCGCTTGCCGGTTATCGCTACCCTGGAAGAGCTGGACGAAGATTCCTTGATTCGGATTTTAAAAGAGCCTCGCAATGCCCTGGTAAAACAGTACCAGAAACTTTTCGAAATGGAAAATGTCGGTCTGCGTTTTACCGACGCGGCGCTTTCTGCCGTATCTAAAGAGGCCTTGAAACGTAAATCCGGGGCCCGGGGTCTTCGGGCCATTCTGGAACAGGCTATGCTGGACATAATGTATGATATCCCTTCGTTAAAAAATGTGCGGGAATGTATGATCAATGAAGAGGTTATCATGAAACACGAACCGCCTATTTTAGTCTTTGAACCCCAGGCCGAGATCGCCTGAGTGTTTAAAGGAATGGTAGTAAAAATATGATATTTAAGCTAAACAAGCCTAAATCTACCCCTGAGGGTGCGAGAAAGAGAGTTTTGACAATTCCTTTGTTACCACTAAGGGATATTGTTATTTTCCCTCATATGGTGGTGCCCCTGTTTATTGGCAGGGAGCGTTCCATCCTGGCTCTGGAAAATGCCATGAGCCAGGATAGTTATGTCCTTTTATGCACCCAAAAGGACGCCAAGAAAGATGAACCTGCCGAGGCGGATATTTACCGGTTTGGGACTATCGGCCATGTCCTGCAGCTTCTAAGGCTCCCGGACGGCACCGTCAAGGCCCTGATCGAAGGCAAGCGCCGGGGTGAGATTCGGCAATACCTGTCGAATCCCAGCTTTTATCTCATCGAAGCCGAGGAAGTGTCCGAGCCTTATGAATATACCGCCGAGGTTGAGGCCCTGATCCGGACAACCATAACGGCCTTTGAGCAATATATCAAGCTGAACAAAAAAATTCCCCAGGAGGTCCTCCAGGCCATCAGTTCCCTGGGAGATCCCGGCCGCCTGGCTGATAACGTGGCCGCCCATCTGGCCATCAAAATCGAAGAAAAACAGCCTCTTTTGGAGCTGATTAACCCGGTTAAACGTCTGGAGAAGATCCTGACCCTGATGCAGCGGGAGATCGAGGTCCTGCAGATCGAAGGGCGGATCAAAAATCGGGTTAAGAAGCAGATGGAGAAAACCCAGAAAGAATACTATCTGAATGAGCAGATGCGCGCTATTCAGAAGGAAATGGGGGAAAAGGACGATTTTAAAAACGAGCTCCTGGACCTCGAAAAGAAGATTAAAAAGAAACGCATGAGTGCTGAGGCGATGAATAAGGTGCGTCACGAATTCAAGAAACTCAAACTGATGAGCCCCATGTCCGCCGAAGCTACTGTGGTACGCAATTATATCGACTGGCTGTTATCCCTCCCCTGGAGTGAGAGGTCTAAAGATAAGCTGGATATTGTCGAGGCCGAGCGCATCCTCCACGAAGACCATTACGGATTGGAAAAACCCAAAGAACGTATCCTGGAACACCTGGCCGTCCAAACGCTGGTGAAAAAGATGAAGGGGCCGATTTTATGCCTGGTAGGCCCACCTGGGGTTGGTAAAACCTCCCTGGCTAAATCTGTAGCTCGCGCCATGAATCGAAACTTCATCCGCCTCTCCCTGGGAGGGGTTCGAGATGAAGCCGAGATTCGGGGACACCGACGCACCTATATCGGGGCTATGCCCGGTAAAATTATCCAATCGTTGCGGAAGGCCAAAACTAACAACCCCGTCTTTTGTCTGGACGAAGTCGATAAAATGAGTACCGATTTCCGGGGCGACCCTTCCGCCGCCCTGCTGGAAGTCCTGGATCCGGAACAGAATTTCTCCTTCAATGATCATTACCTGGACGTAGATTATGATCTGTCCGAGATTATGTTTATTACCACCGCCAACAACCTCTATTCCATCCCCCTGCCCCTCCAGGACCGGATGGAGATTATCCGCTTGCCGGGGTATACCGAGGTAGAAAAGCTGCAGATCGCCCAACAGTTCCTCATCACCAAACAGCGTCAGGCCAACGGTCTCACCGCGGATAATATCGATTTTTCTGAAAACTCTGTTCTTAACATCATCCGTCTATACACCCGAGAGGCCGGGGTGCGCAACCTGGAACGGGAAATAGCCAGCATCTGCCGCAAAATAGCCCGGGAAGTGGCCCGGGAAGGGCTCGACCACAAGGCCAGGATAACCAGTCAAACAGTGTCCAAGTATCTGGGCGTCCCGAAATTCCGGTTTGGCCGGACCGAGGAAAAAGATGAAATAGGTCTGACCACGGGCCTGGCCTGGACTGAATTCGGCGGGGAACTCCTGCTTACCGAAGTAGTAATTTTGCCGGGCCGGGGCAAACTGACTATTACCGGAAAATTAGGTGAGGTCATGCAGGAATCTGCCCAAGCCGCTCTCAGTTATGTGCGGTCTCGGGCCGAAGACCTGGGTTTGCCGAAAGATTTCTATCGCCGCATTGATATCCATATCCATGTGCCCGAAGGCGCTATCCCCAAGGACGGCCCCTCGGCGGGGATCACCATCGCCACCAGTATTGTCTCAGCCCTCACCAAAATCCCGGTTCACCGAGATGTGGCCATGACCGGGGAGATTACCCTGAGAGGACGGGTGCTACCCATTGGCGGCCTTAAAGAAAAGATCATCGCCGCGCACCGGGGACAGATTAAGACAGTATTAATCCCCAAGGATAACGAAAAAGATATCAAAGATATTCCATCTCGCATCGTCAAAGCTGTTGAACTGATTCCCGTGGAACATATGGACGAAGTGTTGAAAAAAGCTCTGGCCACGGATAATCCGGACGATATCTTTAAGGGCCTTCATCCCCAAGTGATCATCACCCCCGAGCCGACCTTTTTACCTGCCACCGAGGGTGGTCCGGGCGAACAAGAGATTATGGCTCATTAACCTTTTGTAGGGGCAGTTGGCAAACCGCCCCTACAAAGCTTATTCTTTAACTAAATATTTCCCACCCCCATAGATGATTTTCCCTTGACAACAGTGCCCCACATCGGATAAATATAAGATCTTAAGTTTGGTTCGGGCGGGTAGCTCAGTTGGGAGAGCATCGGCCTTACAAGCCGGGGGTCACAGGTTCGAGCCCTGTTCCGCCTACCAGCGCGTTAGCAGCAATCCTATCCACCCAGACAAACTAATCGGGGGCGTAGTTCAGTTGGTTAGAACGCCGGCCTGTCACGCCGGAGGTCGCGAGTTCGAGTCTCGTCGTCCCCGCCAAAGAAAACACTTTAATATGACGACAATATCGAAGGTGGCCGCTCTTCCCCTGCCCCTTAGTCGTAATTTCTCTGCTCTTACTCCACTATTCTTCTCCCATAAATCTACCCGTATAGGCGATTCGGTGAAGCCGCAATTTTTAACCCGAGTTTGTCCAGATATCAGGAAAGTCTTACAAATATGTCCTGATTTATAGACATATATATCTTCTTGATATTTATTAAAAATACTTTATTGGGATGGAATGCCTGTCTACTTTTCAGGACAGCTACCTTGGTTTATGGTAATCATAGTATAAATAATATAAATATATCAGCAATATATTAAAAACATTGTACTTGGCATAAAAAATGATATATATTTATATGAAATATTGATCCATGCTATCAAATACTTATCGATTTGAATCTACCAGTTCCCGGTTTATAATGAACCAAGATATTTACTCTTCCGTTCTTTCTTATATATTCAAGGAGAATAATTATGCCATCACGTAATAGCATGTTGCGTTTTGTTTGTTTAGGTCTCATGTTGTTTATATTTAGTGTAAGTCCTAGTTCTGCCACGCGATATGATTATAGTGATGCCCCAAATTATGATAAAGCGTATCATGCAACCAACCAATGGCAAATGCTGGGCACAAAGTGGGATAAAGAAACAAGCCCCTTGAACCAGGACACTTCAGATGATGGTGTTTTTTGGTCAACTGATGGCGGGAAGACTTATGGGCATGACGATCTCACCATCGGACAAGGGGTGATATTTAGATTTGACGTTACTAGATCACTTTCCGGGGATCATCAATATGATCAGTTAAAAGCCTGGATAGACTGGGATGGCGATAAGGTGTGGGATAATACTGCCGAGCAAATAATTGCTCTGCAATGGTTCAAACATGTGAAGAAGCAAGATGATAAAATAACTCGGAAGTCTTTTTATACAGGCATAATTGAAGTCCCCCAGTATGCTCATATCGGAGAAACCTGGCTGCGGGCGCGCGTATCCTGTGATCACGTTAAATTTGAGGATACTACCCCTTATGGCTATTTATGGCAGGGAGAGGTTGAAGATTGGAAGGTAAATATTCATGCCCCTTTACCCCCCAGCGTCTGGCTCTTCGGCTCCGGTTTAGTGGGACTGATCGGCCTCCGGAGATTTAGGAAAGGCTAACCAGCATCTGCATCGAATATCCTATCCCATGCAGGGTCAGTAATGGCTCTGCCTTTTTTTAGTGCGCCCTACACAGGGGCCGCATTCACTTGGAGGTGAAAGTTCTCTACAGGCCCGACAGGGGGGAACTGTTAGCTGGACGGCAAGGATATCCATCGTCAGGTGGATTCTGAAGGAAGTGCAGGCAAGGCGTTGGCCTGACGACAGAAATCGTATATGAGGCACCCTGAATGTGCTTCATGAACCGCCGTGGTACGGGATCGTATGCCCGGTGGTGTGGGAGGACGGGGTCCGCGAGGACCCCGTCCTACTCGATGGAACATGTACCACAGTAGTTTTGCTAACTTCATTAACAGCAATACTGTTCGCAGGTTTTTATGACTGATCTTCAGGTTCCGGCGGCAGTTCGGCTTCGTTTATTTCTGCCTGCCCCAGGGCGAAGCTGGGTCCTTCCACCAGACTGGCGCTCTCCCAGAAATCCCGGCGGAAACGGTAATACTGATGGAGGCGTTCCAGAACGCGGGCTAATTCCGGGAGGTGAGATTCCGGCAAAGACTGAATACAAAATTGCATTAAGGCTAAAACACTCGCTGGCAGGTAATAGTTCTCTTTACCGATCACGGTTTGCAAATCAATCCGATTCCCGCCATTTTGATTGGCGTAAAAATCCGCTTGATAGAGCCGTTGCGCCGGTTCGGTAAGTTCTTGAGAAAAATGTAATTTCCCTAAAGGAATCTGCAAGCGACCGGCGCCACTGGCAGGATTTGCCAGGCGACCGGCAATCCGGGTGACGAAAGCCATGAGTTCCCGCGCCACCCTGGTCTCGTTAATTTCAGCCAGCTCAAAAAGAATGCGCGCATAGAAATACAGCGCTAAGCATATCGTATCGTTATCACTATGCTGGCTTGTTTTCCACTGGATCTGGGGGATCACCATATTTTGCTCGGAAAAGAAGATCTTAACCTTGCCTTTGAGGCTCTCTCGATTCCGGCTAAAAAGACCAAACAATTTTTTCATCGCCGTCAATTTCTTCTCAAGATTTTTCAGGTGTCAGATTAACAATTTTTAGTTTCGTGTTCCCAGTTTCTAGTTTCGAGAATGCATCACAAGACAATAATTTAATATCTTATCTTATAGATAAGATGCGCTCATTTTATTCTCGACACTCGAAACACTAATCTCTAGTTAACCACGGGAGCGCTAACGATTTTCAGATCATAGACATAGCCGGCTAAATTCTTGGGCACCCCAAAAAATACTACCACAAACTGCCCAGTTTTTCCGGGGGCCAGCATCTGGGCCGCCGGGTCGCTACTCGGCTTATCAAGCCGTTGATTAATTTGATCCGGCTCCAGATTGCTCAATTCATCGGCGCTAAAATTAACGCCGGCAAAAAAGATGCGTTGTTTAACCTGCTTATGCTCGGAATCGCTAAGAGTTGCCTGGATACGTATCGGTCCGCATGATTGACTGCCGACATTTTCTACGGTGCCGCGCAGAACGAGCAAGTTTCCTCCCTTGACGTTTTCCAGCCCAATATATAGACCTTCATGACTCACTATGCGTAGATGTTGCACGTTTTGCTCCGCCGGGATAGCCTCAGAACGGCTGACCGCGGGAGAAGGTCCACTGGGAGGTTGTGAGACCGGTGGCGCCTCCTTTTTTTTCTCAGCAACCTTGGCAGGGGAGACGGGCTTGCGGAAGGGAAATATTTTAAACCACCATAGGCTGGCCAAGAGAATAAATATTATCAGGCAGCCTGAGGTAATCCATAACCAGAGGCGACTTCGGGCCGAAGCAGCCGGTTTTTCCAGGGGAAGGAAAGCGGACTCCTGAACAGAAAGATCAATCTGATTGTCGGGCCCAGAATCAGAAATTGGGGGAGCGGGGGAAAAAGGTGGCTGCGCAGCCTCTTCCTGGACGGGCTCGTCATCAGACAATAAAAAACTGGATAAGTCAGGTTCCTGAACAGGTTCCGTCGATACTGGAAAAACATGTTGACACCGGCTACATCGTACCTTGGCAGTAGGAGATTTGATTTTTTTTTCGTCCAGATAAAAGCGCGTTTGGCATTTTTCACAAGTAAGAATCATAGTTATCTTATCGGGTAATATTTATTTTGGGCCAAGCGAATATTTCCGAGAATAATGTTTTTAGGTTACCGGATGTTTTTTCGAAAGTCAATTAATTACCCTTCGCCTCTTCTTCCCTTCCGGGGGGAATCTTGATAAAGTAAAAAAAGCGGATGAGGAGATCAGATTTCTACCTTTCCGGGGAAGAGGGGCAAACAATGGCAAAAGTACGTATTCTAGTTGTAGAAGATGATTCTATCATTGCCATGGATCTAATCCATAGTTTGCAAAATCTGCAGTATACGGTGATCGGACCGGTTGATTCCGGAGAGGTGGCAGTGGTCCGAGCTGAAGACCATCAACCGGATTTAGTACTGATGGATATTATGTTAAAAGGCGAGATGGACGGGATCGCGGCAGCTAAAGAAATCCGCCGCCGTTTTCGTATTCCGGTGGTTTATCTTACCGCCTTTGCCACCGAAGCCACCCTGCGGCGGGCCATGATCACCGAGCCCTTTGGCTATATCTTGAAGCCGTTTCGAGAACGGGAATTACACACCACTATTGAAATGGCCCTTTATCGCCACAAGTTGGAATCGGAAATCAAAAAAAGCAAAGAATGGATGACGACGGTCTTGAGGAGTATCGGCGACGGGGTAATCGCCACCGATGCCCAGGGGCAGATAACCTTCATGAATCCGGTGGCAGAAGCCTTAACCGGCTGGCAGCAAGAGGAAGCCTTGGGGCAAGACCATGAGGAACTGTTTAAAATCTTAGATGCAGAGACGCTGCACCCCAACCCCAGCCCCATAAATAAAGTATTGCAGGAAGAAAAAACCGTTCAATTAACCACCAATAATTTGCTGTTAGACAAAAATGGTATGGCTTTAGATATTAGCCACAGTGCCGCCCCTATTTGGGATGAAAGCGGCAAGATCTCCGGGGTCGTTCTGGTCTTTCGCGATTACCGCGAATACCGGAAACTGGAAGCAGAACGGACCCAAACCAGCAAATTAGCCTCTCTCAGCATTTTGGCGGGAGGCATTGCCCATGATTTCAATAATCTGCTCACGGCCATTATGGGCAATATTGCCATCGCGGCTTTACATGCCGAAGTGCAGAACCTTGTCATCGAGAGATTGTCCCAGGCTGAAAAGGCCTGCCTCCGGGCGCAGGGATTGATCCAGCAACTCCGCACCTATTCCGTGGGGGGAATTCCCCAAAAAAAGACGGTTTCCATAGCTGAGATCTTAAACGAAGCCACCAGTTTTGTTTTGAAAAGTTCAAATGTCCGCCGCGAAGCTCATATACCGGCAGAGCTCTGGGAAGTTGCGGCGGATAAAGGACAAATAAGCCAGGTTATTAACAATATGCTTTTTAATGCCGATGAAGCTATGCCTCAGGGAGGTATAGTAAAAGTATGCGCCGAGAATATCTTGGTTGATGCTGACTCCAGCCTGAATTTAGCAGAGGGCCGCTATGTCAGGATCGCCATTAAAGATCGGGGTACGGGTATCCCGAAAGATCACCTGGACAAAATCTTCGATCCGTATTTTACTACCAAGAAAGGAGGAAACGGACTAGGCCTGGCTATGGCCTATTCCATCATCAAAAGCTACGAAGGTTGTATAACAGTGGAATCGGAACCAGGGTCAGGAACAACCTTTTTTATTTATCTGCCCGCCTCCAGCGAAAAAAAACTCACCCATGCGAAGGAAAAAGAAAGCCTGCTAATCGGTCGAGGCAAGATTCTTTTAATGGATGACGAAGAAATGATTCTCGAAACTTCCGGGGCCATGCTGCAAAGACTGGGTTATGAAGTCGAATTCGCCAAAGATGGGCATGAGGCCGTAGAATTATATAAGGTGGCTCAGAGCTCGGGTAAGCCTTTTAACGCGGTGATCCTGGATCTGACTATTCCAGGCTCAATGGGGGGAAAAGAAACCATCCTCCGGTTGAAAGCAATCGATCCCAACGTTAAATCTATTGTAAGTAGCGGTTATGCGCACGACTCGGCTATGTCCGATTGTGAAAAATATGGTTTCCAGGGGGTGCTACCCAAGCCCTATCGGATGAGAGAATTAGGAGAAGCAATGCATGATCTCCTTACTAAAGACTGAAAAGTGCCAAGCAGGCGATGGGCGATGGGTAAGGAGTGCCCTTCCTTACTTGTTCCCAAGTTGTACTGGGGAACGACATTACTTGCTAAACTTGGCTGGGGCAACTTGGATGTAATTTAATAATCATTCTATTGCACTTGAATAATATTATAAATATAATTAATATAATTATAGTTCTGTGGATAATCACCGCTGGATGTGTGACCGTTAAGGTTCCGCTCTGGGAGGAGGCAGCTCCGTTAAAAGAAACGGTGGTCTCCGGGAAAGGGGCCAATAAGCTCCTGCTCCTAGATATTTCAGGATTCTTGATGGAACAATCCCCCTCCCGCTGGCTAGGATGGGGAAGCCGGGTCAATCTGTCGGCCCGGATTAAAGAAGAGCTGCAAAAAGCAGCCCGGGATGACCGCATTAAGGGTTTAATTTTACGGATCAATAGCCCAGGGGGGACAGTGACTGCGGCCGATTTGATTTATCATGAGTTGGCCCAGTTCAAAAAAGAGCATGGCCTCAAGATAGTGGCCTGCGTCACGGGGCTGGCAGCCTCCGGGGGTTATTATGTGGCCCAGGCAGCAGATCAGATTGTCGCCCAACCCACCGCCCTCATCGGTTCTATCGGTGTTTTGGCCCTGAAATTCAATATCAAAGGATTGTTGGACAAACTAGGGGTGGATACTGAACTGGTCAAAACCGGCAAGCTGAAAGACCTGTGGTCACCTTTTCGACCCGGCACTCCGGAAGAAGAGCGCCTGATGCAAGGCATTATTAATGATTTTTATCAGCGCTTTGTGACCATAGTAGCTGAAAACCGGCGAATCAGCCGCCAGGAGGTCCTGAAATACGCCGATGGACGGATTTTTACCGCCGGCCAGGCCCAAGCAGGCAATTTAATTGACCGGATCGGTTATTTAGAGGATGCAATAACCTTGGCCCAGGAGATAAGGGGCTTGGAGGAAACCCGGGTAGTGATGTACCATCGCCCGGACAGTTACCGCAATAATATCTATTCCCAGATGCTGGGGGACCAGCTTGTCAATATGGGCAACCGCGCCTGGCAGCCGGAAGCTCTGCCGGGAGACAGTCTTCCGGATTTTCTCTATCTATGGTGGCCTGAATCCCCGCGTTAGAAAAATTGGTCATCTTTCTTGGTTAAATAGAGTTTTTTTTCAAGGTTTCCGAGATTGAGCCGATAAGTAAGTTAAAGGGCCGAATTATGACAATAACCAGTTATCAGATCCAGAATGTCCTCCGCACCTATGGCCGACAACTCTTGCGCGGCAAATTCCGGAATCGGACTGCCCAGGATCTAAATGCTTCGAACGGTGAGGTAACCCTAAACCGAGAGACCAAAAGAAAACAGGTTATTGATCAGATTGCCAAGGAAGTTTTACGGAAAATCACCCTGGAAGGAGTGTTCAGCGATACCGGCAAAGAAGCCCTGGCCAAGTTGAGCCAGGAAATCGGCCAACCCCTGGAAATCATCCCTGCTGTTGAGGGCGAGTGGGAGTTTAATCTGATTCCGGTATCAGAAACTGCTTTAGCAATTGAAGAGACCATTGCTCCATCTAATTCCGAGGCATTAAAAGAACGACTCTATCAGATTACTTACGATATCATAGATCAAAATACCTTGACGCGTTAAAAGGATAAGGGGGCACCATGAAGATCTCCAAAATACGAGGCCGGGCCATAGGAGGCGTTTATAGCGATAAAAGCGCCCCGGTGGAATCTCGCTCCACCGCCGAGCCAGCCTCAAAGCCATCTGTCCCTAAGGCAGATAATATAGAACTATCAAGAGAATCCCGCCTCATGCAGAAGGCGGGTAAGGCCATCTCGCAAGGAGAGGAAATTCGCCTGGAGAAGGTCCAACCGCTGGCCACGGCAGTAAAAGAAAATACTTATGAAGTGGAACCGCGCAAAGTCGCGGATAGTATTATTGCCAACTTATTAACGGAACGTTGATAAATTTCCATGCCACCCTCACCTTCGCCACCCCGGAGCTGACAATAGACACCCATGACGTTGCGGTAAGGGCAATCCGTAGGGCGAGAAAGCGAAGCGCATCATGCCCTATCTAGACGCCAAAGGTTATCTCCTGCCCCCCCATCGAGGAAGGTTATTTCCCACCCTTTTGACCGCCCGAGAGACATCGGCAATTATCTGGGCCGATAATTTCTCCATAGCTCGACTCATCCCCTCGGCCAGACCTTTGGGAGTCTTTTCCATCAAGGGTTCCATGGCCTGATAATTTTTTTGAAAGACCACCCTTTGATGGACTTCGTCTTCCAAGAGGTCCAGGAGGGTGACAGTCAGGGCAAGAGCCGCCTTCCAGCCATCCGGGTCATCAATCTCCTGAAATTCTTCCACTCCTCCTTCCAGCATATACCTGGCCTGTCCGGGGGTTTGGGGGGAAAAGACCGCTTTAAAAAGACCTGAGTTCCGCAGATCACGCCGCAAATAGTCGGTAACCATATTTCCGGGATTCACCCGCCAGCGATTATAATTATAGGTATCGCTTTTAAAAGGTTGCGGCTGGTAGACCATGGCGGTATTGTTGAAGGCCTGGGCCACCCCGAAAAGATCCACCTTGATGGCTTCCCCCGTAGCCGGCTGACCTTTCATTACCGGCGAGGGGTAGTCAAAAATATATTGTTGCACCAAAACCGGCGGTTTACCACAGCCGCCCACTAAGAGGGCCATTAACAGAGGTATGATAAAAACGGTTTTCGGTTTTCGGTTTTCGGTTTTCGGTAAGATAATTTCCATCGTAAGTTTCCTACCTCATGGTGCGGTTTTTGGTTTAAGGCTGGTCACTGATTACTGATCACTTCTCATCCTAATCCCTGCCCCTATTTTACTCATTAAATCTCCGCACCGGAGGTTTGCCGAAAAGCAGATCCGAGGGACGATCGTATAATCTTTCCATGAACTTATCCAGGGTTTCCGAAGCCCGGCGGAGATTTTCGGTGGTATACTGGAGTTCCTGGGCAATGGAGCGGGTTTTACTCAGGGTTTGAGGCAGTTTCATGGCCTGCAGATCATCTTGCATGTAGGTTATCATGGCGTTAGCCCCGGCCATAGTCTTTTTAGCTTCGCCCAGGATTTCATCAATTTTGCCGGAGGCGATTATTTTATCCATCCTTTTAACCATTACCTCCAAATTGCCGGCGGTGGCATCCAGTTTAGTCAGAATAGCTTGAATTTGCTTGCTTTTAAAGAATTTTTCGATCTCCAGGGTGGTGGCGATCAACTGGTCGGAAATTCCCTTGGTATTGATCTGACCGAATTTTTCGACAACATCATTGACGCCGGACAGGATTCGTTGGATCTCAGAGGGACGGGAAACAATGATGGGATATTCGGAAGGGAAATCAATTTGGGGGGAAAGATCCAGCTCCCCGGGTCTTTTTATGTCGAGTTCGACGAACATGACGCCGGTGATCCCGGCGGCCTTTAATTGGGAGACAATTTGATTCATATTTTCGCGCAGGTTAATCTTCATAACTACAGCGATAAGTTTACCGTTGGGGGCTACCCGGATGCTTTCCACCCTGCCGACATCGACCCCCCGGAACTTAACGCTGGAATCCCTCTGGAGACCCTGCACGGATTCATCGATATAGGTGACATAGAGATTGCCCTTCTCGAAGTATTTGGTGACCCCGATCCAGATAATGGCTACCACTCCTAAACCGACTCCGATGATGGTAAAGAGTCCGACCATGAACTTTGATGCCTGTCTCGCCATGTTATACCTGCTTTTCCTTGAGCGCCGGAGGGCGGCGATGAAAGAAGTTAATCACCCTGGGGTCGGTGGAAGTATCCTTGAGGACCCGGGGATCCCCTTCGGCAATTTTCCCTTTGGCGCTTTTGTCCAGCATAACTACTCGATGGGCGATATTGAAGATAGACTCCAATTCGTGGGTCACAATCACCATGGTCGTGCCCATACCCGCGTTGATATTATTAATTAAAATGTCTAGTTCGGCGGAAGTAATGGGATCCAGCCCGGCGGAAGGTTCGTCAAAAAAAAGGACATGGGGGTCCAGGGCCATAGCCCGGGCCAGGCCGGCCCTTTTTTTCATGCCCCCCGAGATTTCTTCGGGGAGATGGTTTTCATAGCCGGACAGTTGCACCAAGCCCAATTTCATTTTAACCACGAGCTCTATGGTGGCCGGGGAAAGATCCGTGTATTCCTGCAAGGGGAGGGCGATATTGTCGGCCAGAGTCATGGAGCCGAAGAGAGCTCCGGATTGGAACAGCACCCCGATTCCCCTCTGTAATTTGTGCAATTCTTTGTCAATCTTGGTATTGGCATCGATCCCATTGACCAACACCCTGCCGGCGTAGGGTCGATTGAGGCCGATCATGTGTTTAAGCAGGGTGGACTTGCCGCAGCCACTACCCCCTAGAATTACCAGGATCTCGCCTTTATGCACCTGAAAGCTAACCTTTTCGAAAATAGTATTGTCGCCAAAACGAGCTGTAAGATTTTCCACAACAATAACCGGGGGTTGGGGGGAAGCCAGGGCCGGTTTGAGTGCATTAGGCTCAGACATTTCTCACCCCAGATATTGCACGACTAAGGCGAAGGCCGAGTCCGCCACGATAATCAGGAAAATTGCCGCCACCACCGCCGACGTGGTGGCTGTGCCTACCGCCTGGGCGCCGCCCCGGACCTGAAATCCTCGCTGGCAGCCGATGCCGGCGATGAGAAAGGCAAAGACCATTGATTTGATATGGCTGACGACAATATCAAAGATGGTGATGCTCTTCTGAGTCTCATGCAGGTAAGAGTAGATAGTCAGGTCCAGTCCGGTTATGCCCACCACCAATCCCCCCAGTAAACCGAAGAAATCAGAGTAGAGAGTGAGCAAAGGCACAACAATGATGGCGGCTGTTACCTTCGGAACGGCCAGGAACCGGACTGGATCAAAACCCATAACCATCAGGGCGTCCACCTCTTCGTTAACCTTCATGGTGCCGATCTCGGCGGCAAAGGCAGATCCGGATCTGCCCGCCACGATTATTGCCGTCATAATCGGTCCTAATTCTTTAGTCATGGCGATGGCCATTAAGGAAGCCACAAAGATATTGGCTCCGAATTGTTTAAGTTGCAGGGAAGTCATGAAGGCCAGAATCAGGCCCAACAGGAAACTGATGAGCCCCAAAATCGGCAATCCCTCTACTCCCGCCTTTTTCATGTAAAAAATAATTTCGTCCCATCTGACGGAGCGGGGATGGAAAAGAGAGGAAAATAGAGAAATTATCAGGTCCCCCAGAAAGGTTATCACCTGGACCAGATCATCCAGGACACTCAAAGTAGCTCCCCCCACCTGTTCCACGAAGCCCTCCGACCTCCTGGCCTTGATTAGCGGCGGCTGGCGCAAGGCCTCTGCATCGATCAGGCCCAAGACCTTCCCGGTATCCGCACTCAGGTTGACGAAGCTAAAGGGAATGGACCTGGCTTTAGCTTTGGCCTGCGTCTCAATCAGCATCAGGGCCCCGGCGCTGTCCAGATAATCCAGGCGGGCCAGATCAACCGTAAGTTTGGCCGGAATCGTGGGGCGGAAAAGTTTCCGCAACTGAGCTTCCACTGTATTCAGGTTCTCCAGGGTTATGTTTCCGGAGATAGAGGCTGTGACCTCTTGGTTGGCGGTGGCTTCAACGCTGAGGGTAAAGCTGGCCAATGTACTGAACCCTTTTTTGGTCATTAATTAATGAGAACTTGGTTATGGGTTATAGGCAATTGGTTAAGGGTTATGGGTTATGGGTTATGAAAAAACGTCTCTTCCATAACCTGACCTTTCGTATAATTCTAGTCGGTTCCGGTGGTTATAGAGGCGGTGCGCCCATTGCCCCCGCAGGCTTATTGATTAAAATTAAGGGCAAGAAACTCCTCTTCCGTTAGACCCCATTTCTCCCTCAATTCCTGATCGGAAAGGTAGAACCCCATAAACCCGGTAACTTTGGAATTCAGAATAATGGGTGCAACTACAACATATACCTTGGTCTCATTGGGCAGATAAAATCTACTCTGGGCAATTTTTCCCTCCTTCGCTTTGGCGATCACTTCATACTTAGAGAAGTCCATGGAGAGAATCTTTGCTAAGGGATACCTGGTCAACGCAATCCCGGCTTTATCGGCAATGGCAATGTTGAAAGGTACTGTCTTGCCGTTGCTTTGTACTTGGGAAATGGTTTTTTCCAGGATATTATTAATCGCGGTAATATCTCCCTTGGCAACCGGCTCGCGCAGAGGAGGTAAAAGTAGAGCACAAGCCTCTTGTACCGCTTTGGTAAAAACAACCATGGCCGGCTTTAAAGGGGGCTGGGAAGATGAACAACCGCCACCCAACCCCAAAATAACAACCATCAAGGCTGTTCTAAACCATATAAGCGGTAAATGTTTAGGGGAAAAAATATTTGACATTATCCTCTCCTGACAAGTCAACTTCCCCTCATTGTAGTATAAACTGGTTGTCTAGGGGGGGTTTACCGGTGGAATTTTGGAAAATTATCAACTTTCTCCAGAATTGTCTACTTTTTTATAGCATGTTATAAATAGTGAACAGCAATCCGCAATCCGCGACCCAAAGCAGTAATCTGTTAAGATAATGGTTCTACACTTTAACCATCGCCTCATTCGGACGGATTGGCAAGGCAAATATGCAAAGGCCTAATAACTTTTTTAATCAAGCGGGGCACCAGATAATCAGGTTTGTCGATTATATGGGGCTATTAAGCTTATTTTTTTTTGAGGCCTTCACCGGAATCTTTCGCCGCCCCTGGTTTTTTCAGGAAGTTATTGCCCAGATGTTCCACTTAGGGGTAAAATCATTGCCCCTGGTGGGCGTGGCCGCCTTTTCCGTCGGCCTGGTCCTGGCCATGCAAACTATTGGGGTGCTTTCCATGTTCGGGGCCTCTAATTACATCGCCACGATTGTCGGGCTGTCCATGGTCCGGGAGTTGGGGCCGGTATTAACCGCCTTGATGGTGGTAGGACGGGCTGGCTCCGGCATGGGGGCGGAATTAGGTTCTATGCTCGTTACTTCTCAGATTGACGCCATGAGGGTTTCCGCGGTTAATCCCATGAAATTCCTGGTAAGCACCCGGTTGCTGGCCTGCATGCTGGTGTTGCCCCTGCTCACCGGAGTGGCGGATGTTTTGGGTATCCTGGGGGGCTGGGTTATTGGAGTAACCCAGATAGGATTGTCTTCCCATTACTATTATCAGCTGACCCTGCAATATATTGGGTTAAAAGATATCATCCCGGGAATCCTTAAAACCGTTGTCTTTGGCGCGATTATCGGGACAGTCGGCTGTTTTGAAGGTTATAAAACCCAACACGGGACCTTTGGCGTGGGCCAGTCCACCCAGGCCGCGGTAGTGTCCGGGTCGTTGCTGGTATTGATCGCCGACGTCTTTTTAACCCGTATTTCTTTAATTATCTGGCCGTAAGTCAGATGGCGAAAAGTAGCAGGTGATCCGGGGTCAGGGGGTCAGGGGGTCAGTAAGATGGTTATGATATTTTTTAGCCACCCCCAGCAACCCTAGAGGCCGGCCCGGGGCCGCCGCTTGCGGCGTATATGGCACGCCCTCTGCAAAGATAAACTTAATTATCCCAATAATGAATATTTTTTAGCACCCACAGAAAAAAGTCCACAGACAATGAAGAGCAGAAAAGGTTGCCCGTTTGAGCTACCTCAGCCTGGCGCTCCCTTGATCACCTATCGAGAGGTTTACAAGAGCTTCAATGGCAATGGGGTGCTCAAAGGGGTTAACCTGGAGATAGTTTGCGGAGAGACCCTGGTGGTTTTAGGTCGCAGCGGTTCGGGCAAGTCAGTACTGACCAGTATGCTGGTGGGCTTGTTGGAGCCGGATGCCGGTTCCGTTGCTATCTCGGGCCTGGAACTGACGGAATTAAGTAATGAACAACAATGGGATCGGCTCCGCTTGCAGATAGGCTATCTCTTTCAAGGATCGGCCCTGTATGATTCCATGACGGTAGGAGAAAATATCGCCTTCCCCTTGATTCACCACAAAGCTCTTTCTGCCGAGGAGATGGCCGCAGTGGTCCGGACCAAACTTGCCATGGTGGGCTTGAAGGATATAGAGTCTTTGGAACCTTCAGCCCTTTCGGGAGGCATGAAACGCCGGGTCGCCCTGGCCCGAACCCTGGTGATGGATCCCAAGATTATCATCTATGACGAGCCCACCGCCGGGCTGGATCCCATCAGTTCAGACACTATCGCCCAACTTATTACCCAATTACACGACTCGTTGGAAGTGACTTCCATTGTGGTCACCCATGATATGCGTATGGCTCGATATGTGGCAGACCGCCTGGCTATGCTCTTCGAGGGAAAAATTGTTTTCCTGGGGACAGGCCAGGAGATGGAAGAATGTAATCATCCCGAAGTGAGGAACTTCATCTCCGATACCGCTCTGATGAAGACTGGGGTCAAATGATTCAAAGAAAATATGAAACAGTAGTGGGGGTCTTTGTGGTCGCCACTTTAATAGTTTTGATGGGTATGGTGCTGCTTATCGCCCAACAGAAGCGTCTTTGGGAGGACCGGGAACCATATAAAGCCGTCTTTAAGAATACTACGGGCTTGAAGGTGGGCTCCGAAGTGCGCCTTTCCGGGGTGACCGTCGGGGACGTCAAAAAAATTTCCTTCGATGCCACCGGTAATATTATCGTGGAAATCGAGGTAGCGCAAAAATATAAAGACCGCATCCGGGAGGATTCCAAGGCTACCATCGGGAGCATCGGCCTACTGGGAGACATGTCTTTTAACATCACTTCGGGGTCTTCTTCCCTTCCCCCTATTCCTCCCGGCGGCATCATACCCTCCATTGAACCCCTGGAGTTGAGTACATTTTTGGAAAAAGCGGCGCCAGCTATGACGGATGTCCAAAAGGGCCTGGCTAATTTTAGAAAGATTACTGACTCATTGGTGGAGCAAAAGGATCAGATGGCCCAGTTAATCGTCAATATGCAGGAAATGTTTTTAAAGATCAATCGGGGGCAGGGCAGCTTGGGCAAACTGATTAACGAGCCCAAGCTTTATGACAACTTGAATCAGACTATTAGCGAGACCCAAAAATTCGTCAGCAGTCTCAACAGCCAGAAAGGTTTATTAGGCACCATCCTCCACGACCCCAAATTTAATGCCCAGGGCCACCGGAGCATGAACGATCTGAAAGCTTCCCTGGAAAATTTGCGTCAGGCTACCGAGCGTATTCAGGAAGCCAGCGTTCAGTTTCCCTCTATTGCCCAAAAGTCGGAAAGTTTTTTAGATTATCTTAACAAGGCGGGAAGCCGGTTACCCGCATTGATGAACAGCGGCGAGGGCCTGATCAGCGATGCGGATACGGTGGCGAAAGCCGCCCAAAAAAGCTGGCTGCTGCGCCGTCATATTCCCCAAGAAAAAGAGAGGACTATAGTCATCGACCGCGAAATCAAGGGAGACCGCCAACCGTGACCAAGACGTGGAGCAGTAAAGGGTGGGGAGCCGGGGTATTGCTTCTTTTATTAGGCACGGCAAATTGCGCCGGCACTCCGGCCCAACCCGGACCAGGACTGGCCAAAGAAGCCGTTGCGGCCAATAATGCCGGATATCTCTCTTATGCGCGGGGCAAGTTAGAACTGGCTCAGGATAAGTTTACCAAGGCGCTGCAGCTGAACCGGCTAATTGATCGGCGTGACGGCATTGCCGCCAATCTCAATAACCTGGGGGCCATCGCCACCGAGCAGGGCAAGTGGCAAGAGGCGAAGCGAAGCTATCAGGAGGCCCTGGAACTGAACCGGGAACGACAAGATACGGCGGAGATCATTAAAAGCTTGAATAATCTCGGCACAATTGAGCAAGCTCAAGGAAATCTCCCCCGGGCCGAGCAGCTCTATGCCGAGGCGCTGATCTTGGCCCGGCAAGTGCCTCCCGGCCCTCTCTTGGCCTTGTCGCTAACCCATCAAGGCGATCTGGCCCGGGCCCAAAAGAACCTGGCTGAGGCCCTGGATTTGTATCAACAAGCCCTTAAAATCGACGAAGCCGGCAAGGATCCGGCCGGCAAGGCCATCCGCCAGGAACGGCTAGGCCGCGTTTATCTGGCTCAGGGGGATTTTACCACCGCCGCCACCAACTTCCAGGCCGCCCTCCAAGAATTTCGTCGCCAGGAGGATATGCGGGGAGTTATCGATGCCCTGGAGGGATTGACCCGGCTTTATCTGGCCATGGGAGACCGGTCGACCGCTCAGGACTACGGCTCCCGCCTTTACCAGCTTTATGAGGTTTTAGACAAGACGGCCAAGGCCCAGGAAATAAAATCCCTGCTCTCGCCAAAGCATGAGGCAAAATAATTCCTCCTGCACCCTCTCCCCGCCAGGGGCCTGGCGATGGCTCGCCTGATCATCTATAAATGAAATACTCTTTTCATCCCGCAGCCCTTGAAGAATACTTAGGTGCGGTGTCTTATTATGCCTACTTAAACATCGGCTTCCTCTTTTCCCCATATCCATGACCACCATGACTGCCGCCGGTTTGTTGCTTTTGCGCGGGCAATGCTTTCAATATGCTTGATAGTTTCCGTAATTTTCTTCCTGAGTTCCGCTATTTCTGCTTCTTGTATAATTAACCAATCGTCTTGATCTGGCGGGGCGTTAGTATGTTCCAGGAGATATTTTTGTTTTTCTACTACAAGCTGTCCTAACCGGGTAGACAGCGCTTCCAGATATAAAACCTCGATTATCGCCTTCCCGTTAGATAGTGCATCGTCCTTATCCACGGCCTCGCTCCTTTAAGGCATTCAGCATTTTGCCAGGGTCTTTTTATTTTGCCGTCAGATAATCTTTTAGGGAATTGGTCATGAGGTTAGGGGTCCTTAGCGCCGTTGTTGTTTAGGTAACGACGGTTTCTTTTTTGGATTTTTTAGCGGTCTAAGGTTGTTCTTCTGCCATATTTGCTCTTTTGGCCTGCCGGGCTTCCTGCAGTTTCATTCCCAGCCCGCTGTCTTTGGCCATCTTGCTTCGTTTGGCGCTATAGGCTTTGGATACTAAGGGGGTTTTTCGCGGGATGCCGAATTGAGCGCCATATTCTTTGGTGGTCAGGTTGTGTTTTCTTCTGATGTGGGCGTTTAAGGTGGTGCCTTGAAAGCCGCATAACAGGCAAGTTATGGAGTTGCGGCCGCTTGACTCCTGCCAGGTCAGGCTGGGTTTTTCTTCCGGGCCTGTTTCGGCCTGGGTCGCTTCGGTAGCCGGGGTGGTGGACAGGCTCTCCAGGGTTGCGGCCACGGATTTGAGCATGTCGACTAGTTGGTCGGTGGACAGGCCCCGGCCGGTGGCGTTGGCGGTAACGATGTTGGCGGCCATGTGGATGTATTGGTCTTCCAGAGGTTGGGCTCCTTTAGGCGGTTTGAAAAATTGTAAGGGTTATGGATGGGGTTAGTCAAGGGGTATTTTGGACTAAGTTGGAGTGGTTAAAGAAGAAAGGGAAGATGGTTCTTAAATTTCGCCTTCCTCATCGATTCGTAGGGCTTCCTCGGCGGTGAGGACGGCAAGATACCCCCCGGTCATGAGCATGGACCCAGGCCCCAACCGCAGTCAGGAGGGCTTGCTTTGTCTGCTAACACTTCAGTATAATACAGATAAAGGAAGTGTTCTCCTGGGGCCGACCAGGAGCATAAGCAATCGAAGTAGAAAAAATCTTCTGGTGGACGTTCATCGAGGTCTAAGGCCATGCAAGATTGCCTTTGTCTGCAACCACCCTTCAACTATAAAGACTTCGATTCCAGGAAAATCGGCGTAGATCAGACAAAGGGCCGTTTCGGCGAGGTCTCCATCGAAACCTGCAAGGCTTGCGGTCGCCAATGGCTACACTACTTTGTAGAGTACGAGGGGGTATCCAATTCTGGACGCTGGTATCGAGGATTGGTATCGGAAGAAGTCACCCGAACGGTTACCCCTGATACTGCGGTTTCCGTATTAGAAAGATTGGAAAAACGCTTCGCCGGCGGAAGCTATTTCGACTCGCCAGGGTTTAGGAGTTCAGATCCAATCAGCGTGGATCTGTAAAAACAACGTCAGCAAGATCGGCCCCTGACGTTGGGTTCCAACATCAATATTTCCTGGTTCGAGGCTACGCCCCCGCGCCGGTCATTAGTATGGATAAAGCGACCCTTGTCTCCGGCCTCGATGATTTGATACAAGTCGATGACCGCATTATGGAGTCCATCAATAGCTCGTATTCGCTAGAAGGGTAAGAAGGGGTTGATTCAGTAAAAAAGGAGGACCATGGTGAAAAAAATCAAAATAATTTCTGCATCCTTGATCTTGACGCTGCTACTAATAACTTTTTCGGTAGCCGGGGCCGCAGTGGGCAACTTCACCGAAGTAGAAGGTCAGGTGAATCGGTTGAAGTTGGGCAAGCCCCCCGCAATTGCCGCCAAGGTGCAGGGAGAGGTGGAAATGAAAGATATAATTCAAACCAAGTCCCTGTCGCGAACTCAGATCACGTTTGTGGATGACACTATTCTGACTATGGCGCCGGAGAGTCGGGTAGTGATTGATCAATATTTCTTTGATGGCGTTAAGAGTGAACGGCGGGCGCTCCTCAAGGTGGTCAAGGGCCTGGTGAAGACGGTGGTGGGACAATTTTTCCAAACCCCTGACTATCTCATGGAAACCCCAACCTCGGTGATAGGCGTTCGGGGGACGGAATGGTATACTCTAATCAAACCTTCTTCCACGGAAATTTATCTTGTCCATGGCCGGTTGGAGGCTGGTTCCAATAGTCCCGGGATTAGCCAACGCGTTCAATTAGGGGCTATGCAATACACCCAGATTCTTAGAGGGCAACCTCCCACGCCCCCCCGGCCCTTTAGCGCCACTAATTTGGGAGTGCTCCAAAGCATGATGAAAACCGGCATACAGGAAAGGCTGCTGTTGCTGACCCCGCCGACTATAATTAGCTTGCCGCCGGGTGTTAAAGTCTGGGAAACGCCTGATCAGCAAATGCAACCGACTATTCCTCCCATGCCTTTTCGAGAGGGCCAGCCATCTGTTCCCGTGCCGGCTCAACCAAGACATTACTAATGCTAAGCTCATATTGCACACCCCTTTGATAAGAGAGGCGATAGATGGGCAACCCCACACCCAGCCCGGAAAATTTTAAATTGTCACAGCAACAGTTCATCAATGAGGAGCCCTTACACCTGCAGCGCTATGCCTGGGCCTTAGTCATTGTTTGGACGATTATTATGATCCTCTCTTTGCAGTGGAACATCTATCTGGAAAACCAGGAGGTTATAGAGAGCGCCAAAATAGAGGCCCGGGCCTATATGGATAAAAATCTCCTTTATCGCCGCTGGAATACCGGACATGGGCGCGTCTATGTTCCGGTTACTCCGGAAAATCCTTCTAACCCTTACCTGGCCGGTTATCCCGAACGGGATATTAAAACTCCCTCCGGCCAGGTATTGACCCTGCTCAATCCGGCCTATATGGGACGGCAAATAGAAGAAGCCGGCCAGGAGCATCAGATCCGGGAACATACCACCAGCTTAAAGCCGGTTAATCCCCGGAATGCTCCCGATCCGTGGGAAAAAACCGCCCTGGAAGCTATGGCGGATGGAGCCCTGGAAGTCAGTGCGCTGGAAGACCTGGGAGGGAAACCCTTTTTTCGTTTTATGCGCCCTATCCACCTGGAGAAGAATTGTTTGTCCTGCCATATTTACCACGGTTATAAAGAAGGAGATTTGCGGGGCGGTCTGAGCATTTCTGTGCCTTTAGAACCTTATCGGGCTATCAGTCGACAACACTTGCAGGCCATCTATTGGGGGCATGGTTCGCTATGGATCCTGGGGTTGATAGGAATAGGTTGGGGAGCCAGCCATTTAAAGCACAGTATAAACGCCTACCAAAAGTCCCAGAGTGCCTTGCAGGAGTCGGAAGAGAATTATCGAGAGATTTACGATAAGGCTAACGACGCCATTCTCATCCACGATATGGAGAGCGGTGACATTATTGATGTTAATCTGACGTTCTGTGAAATTACCGGCTTGTCCCGCCCCGAAGCCAGGCGGCTCAAGGTGGCGGATTTCAGCGCCAACGAACCTTCCTATACCCAAAAAGAAGCCCTGGAGAGGATAAAACTGGCTGCCGCGGGTGAGCCCCAGCTTTTTGAATGGTTGATCAAAGATAAGCAAGGGAAGCTGATTTGGGTGGAAGTTAACCTGAAAAAGGCCATATTACGGGGAAAGGAACGCATTCTGGCCGTGGTGCACCAAATCTCTGACCGAAAAATGGCGGAGCAGGACCTGCAAAAGGCCAACAAGAAGCTCAAGGTCTTGGTGCATGAATACGCCCAACGCAACCGCGAGATCAATATGCTGAATAGCATGAGTGATCTGCTTCAATCATGCTTGACGGAAGAAGAGGCCTTTGCCGTGATTAATGAATTCCTGCCCCAATTATTTTCCCGGGATCCAGGTTCCCTCTATATTCTTAATCCTGCCAAAAATCTGGCCGATCCCGTCTCGTCTTGGGGAGCATCAGCGCCTTCGGAGGTGGTGTTCGAACCGCAGCAGTGTTGGTCTCTGCGGCGGGGGAAGGTGCAGATCTTTCCCAATTCAGGTTTTTGTTCGCTGTGTAAAAAAATCTTGCGCTCCCCGGAAAAGGGTAGCATGTGTGTCCCGATGTTGGCGCATGGCGAGGCTTTGGGGGTTCTCCACCTGCAGAGCGGTTCCGATGAATTGGCCCGCCTCCAGAGTGAAGTGCTGGAGGGATTTACCGAAGGCCGGCATCGACTGGCCGCCACCGTGGCCGACCACATCGGTCTGGCCCTGGCCAACTTGAAACTACGGCAAAATTTACAGGACCAGGCTATCCGAGATCCACTGACCGGCCTGTTTAACCGACGCTACATGGAGGAGACTCTACCCCGGGAAATCCACCGCCTACAGCGTCAGGAAGGCTCCCTGTCCGTAATCATGATGGACATTGACCATTTCAAGAACGTCAATGACACCTTGGGCCATGAAGCCGGAGACGCGGTCCTGGTGGCCTTGAGTAATTATTTGATCCAGCATGTCCGCCTCGAGGACGTCCCTTGCCGTTATGGAGGGGAAGAGTTTCTTCTCATCCTGCCCGGCGCTTCTTTGGAGATGGGCCGACAGCGGGCCGAACAATTGCGAGCCGGGGTTGAGGCCCTCCAAGTGGAACACAATGCCCATTTTATAGGGCCGGTCACCATCTCCATAGGAGTGGCCAGCTGGGAGCAGGGGGATAACGGCGACAGCCTCATCGACGCTGCGGATAAAGCCTTATATCAGGCCAAAGCTAAGGGCCGCAACCGGGTGGAAGTCGCGGCCCCCTCTGCATCTAAATCTTGATCAATTCGTATTCTCTGGTTCCTAAGCCCAGCTCGACGGCATAGTCCAGTTGAATAGTCCAATCGATTTGGGGATAGACATCCCTAAATTTATCACTTCCCGGCGTCAGATCTTTCAGACAGGAACCGACTACCCCAGGGCTTTGATTAACCAGATCCGCCGAGGCCTGATCCAGGGCGATGGGATCACGAGAAGCCAGGATCCCCACATCCCCTACGATGGGCGCGTCATTATGGCCGTAACAGTCGCAGGCCGGCGATACTTGATTGATAAAATTAATGAAAATGGCCCTGTCCTGTTTGTCTTTTAAGACGCCGTAGGTATACTCCACCATCTTCTGCTGAAAGATCGGGATGGATTCATTCCATTGGATCTGGATGTTGCCGTAGGGGCAGATCAAGATACATTCGGCGCAGCCCACGCATTTCTGGGGATCGATCACCGCCTTCTCGTGTTCCAGTTGAATGGCGTGCTGGGCGCAGTGCGTGATACAATCACCGCAGCCGGTGCACTTTTTCGCATTGACCAGAGGGGCGATATTAGAATGCTGGGACAGTTTGCCCCGGCGCGAGGCCACCCCCATGCCCAGGTTCTTAATAGTGCCGCCGAAACCCGAGAGTTCGTGCCCCTTAAAATGGGCCATACTGATCAAGGAATCGGCCTCCACCACCGCTTCCCCCAAAAAAACCGTTTGAAAATGCTCTTTATTGATTTCCACCTCTACTTCGGCGGTCCCTTTCAAGCCATCGGCAATCACTAAGGGGGCATTGACCACGGCATAGGCAAAACCGTTCTGAATGGCGGTGGTGAGGTGGCTGACCGCATCAGCCCTGGTCCCGACATAAACGGTATTGGAGTCGGTAAGAAAGGGGCGACCGCCGTCCTCCCAGACTCGATCCACCACCTGGCGCAAATAAATCGGTCTGATATAAGCAGTGTTGCCCTGCTCCCCGAAATGTAGTTTGATGGCCACCAGAGGACGCTTTTTTTTGCGAGGAATAATTTTTTTCAATTCCACCGCCTCCAGCAGCCGCTGGAATTTTTTAAAATTGGTGTCCTTGGGGGTAACCCGGAAATCTATGTAGAATACTGGGGCAGTCATTTTATTTACTCCTTATAAGTATTTCACAGGTTAGGAAGCCCGTTAAAGGTGCACAGGCTGGGAAGCCTGTGCTACTGGGATAATGAATAGATTATCTTGCCCCCCACGATCGTCATCACGGCCCGACCCGGTAATTCCCAGCCGTGGAAAGGGGAGTTGCGGCCTTTGGATTTAAATTGATGCACGTCAACTTGCCAGGAGTGAGCTGGATCGATGAGGGTGACGTCCGCCGGACTCCCCGGCCGCAGGTTGCCGCCCGGCACCCCCAGGATACGGGCCGGGGCCGTGCTCATTTTATTGATGGCCTCAGACAGAGTCAGGACACCCTCCTGAACCAGCTTCAGGATAAGTCCCAGGGCTGTTTCCAACCCGACGATGCCGTTGGCCGCCTGCTCGAATTCCACCTCTTTTTCCAGAGAACTATGGGGGGCGTGGTCGGTGGCGATGCAATCCAAGGTACCGTCGGCCAGGCCGGCCCGGATTGCCTGCACATCCCGCGCTTGCCGCAGGGGAGGATACATCTTGGCGTGGGTGTTAAAACCCCGGACCGCTTCATCGGTGAGGCTGAAATAATGGGGGGCGGTCTCCGCACTCACCGGGATGCCGTCCTTTTTGGCCCGGCGGATGAGTTCCACCGATCCCGCGGTGCTGACATGGGCAATATGCAACCGCCCTCCGGTAAGCCTTGCCAGGGTCAGATCCCGAAAGACCATCACTTCCTCCGCTGCCGCCGGCAGGCCTCGCAATCCCAGTTGCAAAGAGACCAGACCCTCATGCATGACCCCCCCGGCTCCCAGGTCGAGCTCCTCGCAGTGAGAGATAATCAAGAGATCAAAAGTTCGGGCATATTCCAGGGCGCGGCGCATGAGCAGGGAATTCATCACCGGCCGGCCGTCATCAGAGCAGGCCACAATGCCGGCATCTTTGAGATCGCCATATTCGCTGAGGGCGACTCCTTGAGAACCGGCCGAGATCGCGCCCACGGGATAGACCCGGGGGCCTCCCGCCTCCCGGGCTTTGGCCAAGATATAGCGGGTTACCACGGCCGAGTCATTGACCGGGTGGGTATTGGGCATGGCGGTAACCGCGGTAAAGCCCCCCCAGGCCGCCGCCTGTCCCCCGGTGGCGATGGTTTCTTTATATTCCTGGCCCGGCTCCCGGAGATGGGTATGCAGATCGATCAGTCCGGGACTGACGACCAGTCCTTCGGCCTCGATCACTTGATGGGCTTCCGGGGAGATGACGCCGGGAAGTTCCAGGGCGCTGATCCGATCGCCATCAATATATAAATCTCGAGGGTGATCCAGGTCTTGTGCAGGATCAATTACCCAGCCGCCTTTAATGAGGAGTCCCAACCTGAATACCTCCAGTTAAAAGATATAATATGGCCATTCGCACCGCGACGCCATTGGTGACCTGTTCTAAAATCATGGATTGAGGGCCGTCGGCCACCTCAGGTGCAATCTCCACTCCCCGGTTCAAAGGTCCGGGATGCATTATTAGGGCATCCGGCTGCGCCAGTTGCAGATGGGAGGCATTTAAACCGAAATAGCGAGAATATTCCCTGAGAGTGGGAAATAAGGTCTGAGCTTGCCTTTCCAACTGGATGCGGAGCATCATGATGACATCCGCCCCGGCAACCGCTTCGGCCAGGGAAAAGCAAACCTTAACCCCAAGCTCCTCAAGATAGGGAGGCAGCATGGTTTGGGGCCCGGCCACGGTGACCCGGGAACCCATTTTGGTAAACCCCTGGATGTCGGAGCGGGCTACCCGGGAATGGGCGATATCCCCGATAATGGACACCTTGAGATCATCCAACCGTCCTTTGGCTTCCCTCACGGTTAAGAGGTCCAACAGGGCCTGGGTAGGATGTTCATGCAGACCGTCCCCGGCATTGATGACGCTGCTCTTGAGCCGCTCGGCTAAAAAATGGGGAGCGCCACTGGCCGGATGGCGGATGATAATGACATCCGGCTGCATGGCCTCGAGATTATTGGCTGTATCAATCAAGGTTTCACCTTTTACCACACTGCTGGCTGCCACCGTCAGGTTAATGGTGTCGGCGCTGAGACGTTTGGCGGCAATTTCAAAGGAGGTGCGGGTCCGGGTGCTGGGTTCATAAAATAGGGTAATCACGGTTCGACCCCGCAAAGTGGGAACCTTTTTGATGGGCCGGGTGGAGACTTCTTTAAAGGAGGCCGCCGTATCCAGAATAAATCGGATGTCATCCTGGTTTAACTGGGCAATCCCTAATAGATCTTTATGGTCAAATCCCATGGGGTTATTCCATCAAAAAAAAACCTCCTTTGCTGACAAAGGAGGGTAGGCATGGCTTTTTGGTAAAGGGGGCTCATGAGATAATACTCTCAAAGGCAGGAATTCGATAAATTAGCATCACGGATATGTATTACCATCCTGGTGAATTTAATTCAAGCAATTTTTCGCCCCGGGAATTTGGAAAATTTAAGATTATTGCCCTTGATACCGATAATATAATTAGATAGGATAGATAAAATCGAAGCCCCCCAGGATGGGGGGAACATAAAGCCTCCGCCCCCCAGGGACGGGTAGGAGGGTTATGCCGCCGCAACGGCTAGCCCTAACAAGAGGCCCATTCTTTCTGATGGAAAGGTGGGCATTTTTATTTGGTGGAGGGCCAATGCTAACTTGTTGAACAGAAAAGATTAGCTCTGTTGTAGGCCCGTCCGATGACCAGCACTGCCGTATTTGTCGATATGAGCCTGGGGTGGTGGAAGGCTTCGACTATTTATAGTCGAGTTTTCGGAACTCCGGTAACACCTTCCAGCGGATTGGCCGGCCTGGCTTCTCTCTATGCCCACTCCAGGACCCAGGCCAATGTCAGCAGCCATCTGAGCGAGTTGAGTAATTTATATGGTAAGGCCTATCAGGTGCTGGACCTGGCCAATGACTTGTCTGACAACAATGTTAAATCGCTTTTTAACCGGCAAAGCGCCAGTAGCTCGAATCCCGCCGCGGCGAATCTAGCCTATTTTAACCCGGACAATTCTTCCGGCTCAGTGCCGGATTCCACCTTCCAGTTTGATATCACCCAAAAGGCCGGCAATCAAATTAATAATGGCACCGCCCTTAATCCAGCCGTTCTTTCCCTGGCCGCCGGCGCCAAAAACTTCACTATGACGGTGGGCGCCGTCCAATATGATTTATCCATTACCGTGATCCCGGCAGACACCAATAGAGATGTTTTGAATGCCATGGCCGCGGCAATTAATGCAGCCAATTCCGGGGTTACTGCCTCTGTTCAAACCAATAGCAACGGCACCATTCAATTACGGCTGGACGGTCAGACCGGTTTGGGAGGCGCTTTTTCCTTGATCGATTCCAGCGGTGCCGCGGTGACAACCACCGGGGCTAATCAGACCACCCAATTTGCCTCCAATGCCAGCTTCACCCTGAACGGCGCTGCCCACAGCCAATCTAATAACAATGTATATCTCTTAGGAGGCAATCTTCAGGTTACCTTGGCCGGCCCGGGCAAGGCGACGGTAACCGTGGGGCCGGATCAAGCCAGCCTCACCTCCACGGTGAGCGCCCTGGTCGAGGCGATGAACGACCTGAATTCCTACCTGCACAACACTCCCTCCCTGCGCTCCTCCCTATCCCGGGATTGGGGCTCGATGCTGGCCCCAACCGCCGGTAAATTGAGTTATTATGGCATAAGCCCCGGGGGAAGCGGACAGGTCAGCTTCAACAGCAGTAAATTTTCTGCGGCCCTCCAAAAAAATTCCACCGCAGTGCGACAGGCCATGGCCGGTGAGAGAGGTCTGATTCCAGCCTTGAAAACCTTTACCAGTCAGATCATCTCTTCTCCCGGGGCTTCCCTGTTGCAAGCCAACCCCCTTAATACTTACAGTTATACCTCCAGGTACGGGCAGGCCGGTTCCGTGCTGACGGAGATGAATTTACCGATATTTATTAGGGTTGCTTGATTTTAGCTAAGCAGTCATCCCACTGAGCATCGATTAGTGATTACTGGTTATCCATCCCTTCCCATAACCCCGAACCCGTTATACTTATTCTCATAAACCATCATGCCATGACGGCACAACCAAAGATGACCATTGATAACTGCGGCAGCGTTCCCATATAGCCCCAGAATTTTTTAACGGCTTACGGCTTACGGCTCACGGCACTCACGTTCCACTTTTCCTCAGCTCTTTCAATTGACAACTATTTCAGGGAGCATTATTGTATAATTAATATGTGTCATTCTCAGGGATAACCCAGCCCTACAAAATTTACAATTTGTGGGCGCAGGCATCTTGCCTGTCCACAAGCAAATCTGTTTCTAACAGTCTAAGGAGGTGTAAGGTATGGAACTGATGGAATGGAAACCCTTCCGGGAGGTGTTAAGGGTGCGGCGGGAAATGGATCGGTTGTGGGAAGATTATTTTGGCGCCGGACGTCGGGGGTTAAAATCTCTGGAAGCGGAATGGGCCCCGGCAGTCGATGTTTCTGAAAGCGGCGACATGATAACGGTCAAGGCCGAGGTTCCCGGGATGGAAGCCAAAGATATAGATATCTCCCTCTCCGGCGATATTCTTACCATCAAAGGCGAAAAAAAGAGCGCCAAGGAAGAGAAAACCGAAAATTATCATCTGGTGGAACGCAGTTACGGTTCTTTTTCCCGTTCCCTGAAACTGCCCGCCGGTGTCGAGGCGGATAAGATTGAAGCCTCCTATAAACAGGGGGTCTTAAGCATTACCTGCCCCAAAAAGGAAGAAGCCAAACCCAAGCCCATTGCAATAAAGGCTGAATAATTAGTGCAGCCCACCGATAAACCAGAAACCCCCCAAGGCCCCCGGTCTCGGGGAGTTTTCCTGGCCCTGGAAGGCCTGGATGGCGTCGGCAAAACCACCCAGGCCAAACTTTTGGCCCAGGCCCTGCGAAGCCGGGGCTGGAGGGTAGTCCTGACCCAGGAACCGACCCAGGGTCCTGATGGCCAAAGGTTACGCCAGATCT
>Ga0351892_10076_pt1 | contig 36748 bp, 25 predicted proteins | sample TotcelFGM3001K14_FD_206763 | JGI IMG/M metagenome (GOLD analysis project Ga0351892, IMG submission 206763) | Enriched cells from coal bed in the Powder River Basin, Montana, United States - Total cells FGM rep3 HSBNCT.FGM.300.1.K14 ... | reverse complement strand
TTCAATAATTTGCACTTTCTAACTGTTGCTCCTCAACAGAAAGAGTTATAAAATTTTGTGGAAGTTGTTTTAAATAGAGTGTTAGAATATAATATTATTGCCTATATTTACTTGAATTGTATTTCACAGAAATATTAGTTCCGGAAATATTATGACTTATAAGCGCAATTAATAATCTTATGGAGTCTCTTTTAAGTGAAGTAGTATCTTATGTGCTTAGGGAATCGGGTGAAGATATATCAAAATATGATGACTCTTTTCTGTTAAAATCAATAGAAAAGAGAATAATAACATTAGGAGTCCATTCAAAAAGAGAGTATTTGTCACTTTTAATCTCCAGCAAAGAGGAGTGTCTTGCATTAAATGGAACCCTTACCGTTTGTTATAGTGAGTTTTTTCGAAACTCATTAACCTTCGCATATCTTGAGAAGCTTGTGCTCCCTGCACTATTTAGTTTTAAAAACAGACTCAAACAAAAAGAGATAAGAATTTGGTCTGCAGCGTGTGCTTCAGGGCAAGAGGCATACTCACTGGCAATTCTGTGTGAAGAGTTAATAGCTACATCAACCTCTGTGTTGTCGTATAGGATTATTGCTACAGATATAGACCCTGAGCAGGTAGAAAAAGCAGAAAAAGGGGTCTATTCAACCGATATGGTAGGTAATATAAATCTAAAAAGGCTCCATAATTATTTCGTTAAACAGGGGGATAACTATTTAGTTTCAAAGAAGATAAAAAACAGGGTTTTTGTTTCTCAGTTTGATCTTCTCTCTAAAGATGCCTATTGCCCTCCCAGTAGTATTTTCGGAGACTTTGATATTGTCTTTTGCAGCAATCTGCTTTTTTATTTCAAACCACTCTACCGGAACTCAATAATAAGAAAAATATCAAAATGTATATCTGCAGATGCCTATTTGGTTACCGGAGAGACAGAGAGGGCGTTTATGTTCGAACTTGGATTTACTGAGGTTTTTCCCAATTCGGCAATATTTCAAATGACTAAAAAAGATAAGTAGAAGAGTTATGAAAACATACGACTTTAAAATAGGCACCCAACTGAAAATAGGATTTGGAATAATACTGTTTTTCGGGATTTTACTTTCGGTGACCGCCTGGATGCATACAGATAGGATTGCACAGGAGGTTAGCAAGATGTACAACCACCCCCTTCAGGTTCGTAGGGCAATTGGAGAGATAAAATCTGATGTCCTCTCTATCCATAGAGGTATGAAGGATCTGGTTATTTCAGGGAATGAATTAGAAGCGGCACAGATTTTAGCAGAGATAGACAAGTATGATGCAAATGCATTCAGTAAAATTGAGGTTTTAAAATCTCGTTACCTGGGCCCTTCAAAAGATGTGGAGACCCTATATAACTCTCTTGTAGAGTGGGAATCTATAAGAGAGGAGACAATTCGTCTTTACAGAGAGGAAGATTTAAAAGCAGCCACGGAGAGAACGAAGAGAGTTGGTGCCGGAGGAGTGAAGGTAGATAGAATAATGTCAGAAATAGATATTATTGACCGGTTTTCCGTTAATAAAGCGGACGAGTTATTCCTAAATGCAAACAAACTTAATGATTCGCTCAACAGACAGTTGATTGTAGTTGTCCTCATCATTTTTAGCTTGACTATAGCCATTGTATACCTTCTAATAAGAAATATTAAAAGACCACTAACAGAGTTGACCGGCTCATCAAAACGATTTATAAAGGGGGAGAGAGGGTCCCGCAGCAGCTATAGCTCAAAGAACGAGTTTGGAGAGCTCTCCAAATCTTATAATGAACTAGCAGACACAATTGAGAAGGAGTTAATTCTAAATAAGAGTTCATCGAAACTTGCAAGCGATATGCTTGTATATGAAGATGCCCATAAATTTTGCCATAAACTGCTGAGTAATATTATCGAATTAACCAGTGCTCAAATGGGGGCACTGTACCTACTCAATGAGGAGAGATCCCAATTTGAACGCTTCGAGTGTCTAGGTATGGATGAGACAGGGTGCCAACCGTTCTCTGCAGTAAACTTTGAGGGTGAATTCGGGCCGGCGCTCTCAACGAAAAAGATTCACCATATTAAATCAATCTCCCCGGAGTGCAGGTTCACCTTCTCTACTGTGTATGGGCAGTTCAAGCCGAATGAGATATTGACAATTCCGGTAATTGTGGAAAATTTGACTGTTGCCGTGATTTCGCTATCTACTGTAAATAACTTTTCGCCCTTTGATATTGATTTGATTAATTCTGTTAGCACTACTTTAAATGCAAGGATGAGCGGTATTCTTGCATACAGAAAAAACATTAAAATCTCTCAGTTGCTGGAGCAGCAAAACAGAGAGCTTGAAGCTCAGAAGAGGGAGTTGGAATCAATGACCTCTGAGCTTACCGAGCAAAACAGAGAGCTTGAGATACAAAAGATTCAACTGGATAACTCCAACAAGCTTAAAACTTCTTTTCTCTCCAATATGAGCCACGAGCTCAGGACCCCGTTAAACTCAATTATTGCTCTTTCCGGTGTTCTCAACAGGAGGTTAGAAGATAAAATTCAGAAAGAGGAGTATGGTTACCTTGATATAATTACAAGAAATGGTAAACAACTTTTAGATCTTATCAATGATATACTCGATTTGGCAAAAATTGAGGCCGGAAGGGACGAAATCAATGTTCAGAAATTTAACTTAAGTGAATTAATTGCAGAGGTGACAGAGATGATAACTCCGCAGGCCGGCCCTAAAGAGATAAGAATAACAGTTAGCGGGCAGGAGAACCTTTCGTTGAAAAGTGATTACAATAAATGCCGCCATATTCTTCAAAATCTCATCTCTAATGCGGTTAAATTCACAGATGAGGGAGAGGTGGAGATCTCTGTTCAAACCAGCCAGGAGAACTTAATTCTTTCGGTTCGTGATACAGGCATAGGTATCGATAAAGAGCATATCCCAATTATTTTTGATGAGTTTCGCCAGGCAGACAGCAGTAATACAAAGAGACACTCAGGGTCCGGGTTGGGTCTAGCCATTGCAAAAAAATATGCAAATCTTGTTGGAGGTGATATCACGGTAGAGAGCAAAAAGGGAGAGGGCTCAATCTTTACGGTTGTTATTCCGCTAAATCTTCAAGAGTTAAATAATCATCGGGAGTTAACGGAGAGAGAGAGCTCTCCCGGGATACAAACATCTGAAAACTCTCAGGCATTGAAAAACTGTGAATCTGCAAGAATTTTACTGGTAGAGGATACAGAGGCCAGTATAATACAAATTAGAGATATGCTTGAGGGGGAGGGCTACACTATTGATGTTGCTACAAACGGAGCAGAAGCAGTTGAACAAATCTCGCAAGTGATTCCGGATGTGATGATTCTGGATCTTATGATGCCGGAGATGGATGGATTTGAGGTGTTAAAGAGTATTAGGGCGAAAGAGGAGACCTCCAAGCTTCCGGTGCTTATTCTTACTGCAAAGTACCTAAGTAGGGAGGAGCTCTCATTTCTAAAGTACAATAATGTTCATCAGCTCATTCGTAAGGGAAATGTAAGCAGGGAACAAGTTATAAAAGCAGTAGCGGAGCTTGTAAAGAGCAGTTGCAGATAATACAGAAAAGAATATATGGCCAGGATTTTAGCAATAGACGACATTCAGGATAACCTTATAAGTATTAAGGCTATTATTGCAGATGCATTTCCGGATATTGAGGTTTATACAGCCCTTAGCGGAAGGCAGGGGGTGGAGCTTGCCAGGAGAGTAATCCCGGATATCATACTTCTGGATATTTTAATGCCCGGTATGGATGGGTATGAGGTTTGCAAAATAGTTAAAAGTGACCCGAATCTGGAGGATATTCCGGTTGTATTTGTTACTGCCCTCAAAGAGAGCCGCCAAAACAGAATCCAGGCGCTAGAAGCAGGAGCCGAGGCCTTTTTAACAAAACCTATAGATGAAACCGAGATGATATCTCAAATTAAAGCTATGTTAAAGATTCGGGCAGCAAATGTTTTTAAAAGAGATGAGAAAATAAGGCTGGAAGCTCTTGTAAAGAGCCGTACACAAGAACTTGAAAGAGAGCTTAACGATAGAATCAAGGCAGATGAAGAGGTTAGAAACAGTGAGGAAAAACACAGAGCGCTTGTAAACCAGATGCAGCTTGGTCTTGCTGTACACAAGATAATCCTTAATAAAAAGGGTGAGGCGGTTGATTATCTGTTTCTGGATGTTAATCCTGCTTATGAGAGGATTACAGGGCTGAAAAAAGAGAGAGTGATAGGAAGAAGGGTCCTTGAAGTACTGCCAAACATAGAAAAAATCTGGATTGAAAAATATGGTAATGTAGCTTTAACCGGGGAGCCTGTCTCTTTTGAAAGTTATGCCCGGGAGCTTGGTAGATATTTCAATGTTATTGCATACAAGAACAGAGAGAATGAGTTTGCAGTTATTGTCGAGGATATAACAAAAGATAAAAGAGACGAACAAATGCAGCAGGTACTGTACGAGGTTTCAAGAGCATCGGCAAATGCTAACCTTCTGGAGGATATTCTTCGCGTGGTTAGAGATGAGTTGTGTAAAGTGCTGGATGCAAATAACTTTTTTGTGGCCTCATATAATCCAGAAACAGATAAATTAAAGAAGATTATCTTCCTTGACGACAATGATAATTTTGAAGAGTGGGAGGCGAAAGATACATTGTCCGGGTTGGTTATAAAAACAGAAAAGTCAATATTGACAAGCAAAGAGGAGATAATTAAGTTCGCAAAGGAGTACGGAATCAATCTCACCGGAACACTTTGTGAATCCTGGCTTGGTGTTCCCATTTTTATTGAACATAAAGCCATTGGGGTTATGGTTGTTCAAAGCTATTCAGAAAAAAATGCATATGATGCCAAAAGTATGAGACTGATGGAGATGATTGCTCACGAGATTGCTATCGTTATGCAGAGAGTAAGTATGATTGAAAATCTTATTCGCGCTAAAGAGAGAGCAGAGGAGAGCGACAGATTAAAAACGGCATTTCTGGCAAATATGAGTCACGAGATAAGGACCCCGATGAATGGAATAATGGGTTTTCTACAACTACTTAATGATGTAGACCTCACAAGTGACGACAGACAATACTATTTTGAGATTATAAATAAAAGCGGAGAGAGACTTTTAAGCACAATCAACGATATCATAGAGATTTCAAAGATTGAATCCGGGCAATTAAATGTTATTTACAACAATGTTAACATAAAGGAGATTCTAAATTTTCACTACAAATTCTTCATAAATCAAACAGAAGAAAAGGGGATTTCACTTCTCCTTAAAAACAGTGAAGAGATTGCAGATGTGATAGTAAGTGATCAGCATATCTTAGATGGGATTCTTACCAATCTTATAAAAAATGCAATAAAATTCACCGATTCAGGAGAGATTGAAGTTGGGACATATCTAAAAGATGAATCCATAATATTTTATGTGAGGGATACCGGAATAGGTATCTCTAAAAACAGACAGGAGGCCATTTTTGAGAGGTTCGTCCAGGCAGATCTCGACTATAAGAGACCACACGAGGGGTCGGGTCTCGGGCTCTCGATTGTTAAGGCTTACTCCCATCTGATGAAAGGAGAGGTGTGGGTCGAGTCAGAAGAGGGCAGGGGCAGCACCTTCTACTTTGCTGTGCCATATATACCGGTCATATTAAAGCGGGAAATACCAAGTGATAAAAGCATTTGTGCAGGTGGAGAGAGAATACACAAAATTCTTATTGCCGAAGATGATGAGACTAGTTATAAGTTGCTGGAAAAGATTCTCTCAGATGAAAAATTCACAATTATTCACGTCTGGAATGGTGAAGAGGCAGTGTGTGTTATGAGAGATGACCCGGAAATTTCTATGATTCTTATGGATCTGAGAATGCCTCTCACAGATGGACTTGATGCCGCGAAAAAAATAAGACAGTTTAATAAAACAGTAAAAATTATTGCTGTAACCGTAAATGCATTTTCAATAGATAAAGAGATTGCAATAAATTCCGGATGTGACGATTATGTACTTAAACCTGTGAATAAAAAACTATTAACCGACATAATTGAAAAACATCTGTATAACATTTAATCAAGATGAAAAATATTACACTATATCTGTTTAAGATTAATAGGTTGGTTTCTACTGTCTCAATTATAACTGTTTTGGCTATTTCAATAATCTCAATGATTGGATGGATTACAGGGGATGAATACCTAAAAACTTTAAGCTCCGGAAGTGTCTCAATGAAGGTCAACACTTTAGCCTCATTTGTTTTTGTCTCTATCTCCCTGATTGTGTTAATATACTTTCAAAAAGCTAGAGTCCTAAAATGGGTTATTAATATTTTGATTTATACAACACTAATCATAGCTGTTTTAACAATATTGGAATATATACTGGATATAAACTTGCTAATAGACGAACTGCTTTTTAAAGATATTCCAAATGCGGTGCACACCTCATCACCGGGAAGGATGTCTATTTATACTGCCGTCGGATTTGTTTTTTGCACAATTGCCACACTTCTTTACAAAAAAAATTCAGAGAGTCATACTGTTGTTGCTCAAGTGATTTCAGTTTTTTTGTTTCTTATTAGTCTTTTACCCCTTCTTGGTTACCTATACGGATCGTCTGAATTATATAGTATGTACGGATTCACAAAAATGGCACTCAATACATCTATATCCTTTTTTACTTTAAGCATTGGATTGATATTTATAAAGCCATCCAAGGGTATTTTGGAAATTACAACATACGACACAATTGGTGGGCACCTTGCCAGAAGACTCATCCCAATCTCCCTTCTTATATCGATATCTCCGATATGGATTAGCTTGATTTTTAATAAAAATTCACACTTAAGTACAATAACTCTAATCTACATTGGAACAATATTACTAATTGTCGCTCTTATTATTTTTGTGTGGAGATTTCTGGCTTCTCTAAATTTGATAGAGAGGAGCCGCACAAAAGCTCAAAAAGAGACCAAGGATTGGCAGGATCTATTGCAGTATATAATAAAATATGATCCTAATGCAATTGGTGTTATGGATAAGGAGCTCAAATACATTTTTGTAAGCGAAAGGTTTTTGGAGGATTATGGAATATCAGATAAAAATGTTATTGGGAAGAGTCATTACGAAATATTTCCGGAAATCCCTCAACGATGGAAGGAGATTCACCAAAGAACTTTAAAAGGAGAGGTTATATCTGCAGAGGAAGATTCATTCCTAAGAGAGAATGGCAAAATTGAACACAATCGTTGGGAGTGCAGGCCGTGGTATAATTCAGATGGAACAGTAGGGGGTATGATTCTCTATTCTGAGGTAATAACGAAGCGAAAACAGGTAGAGAGAGAGAAAGAGAGGTTAAATGAGCAACTTTTCAAACTTGTATCTGTCATAAAAGATCTTTCAATAGCCCATACGGAGTCTCAGGTTTATAAAATTGTTACATTAGCAGCAAAGAATCTTGCAAATGCGAAGGGTTCAACCTTTGTTAAGAGGGATGGAGATTTTTGTTACTATGTTGAGGAGGATTCGGATGAGCATTTGTGGAAAGGGCAAAGGTTTCCACTATCAGATTGCGTTACAGGCTGGGTAATGATTCATAAAGAGTCTGCACTAATAGAGGATATTTACAACGACAAACGAGTTCCATTGGAATACTATAAGCCAACCTATATCAGAAGCCTTGCTGCCTTCCCGATAAACATAGAGGAACCAAATGCAGCTATGTGCAGTTACTGGGATATCAGCTACTCCCCTTCTCCGGATGAGGTTATGTTACTCCAAACTCTTGCAGATGCAGCGACTATCGCTCTTAAAAACATTGAATTGCTAAATAACCTCGAAAATAGAGTAAAGGAGAGAACTCTTCAATTTGAAACAGCAAATAAGGAGCTTGAGGCTTTCAGCTACTCAGTCTCCCACGACCTGAGAGCACCACTAAGAGCAATTGACGGTTTTACGCGTATTCTTGTCGAAGATCACTCAGAGAGTTTGAATGACGAAGGTAAAAGAGTATGCACAGTTATAAGAGATAACACGCAAAAAATGGGTCACCTGATAGACGACCTGTTATCATTTTCAAGATTAAGCCGAACCGAAATTCAGAAATCCGGGGTAGATATGCAAACTTTAGCAAATTCTGTATTCAATGAGCTAACGACAGAAAAATCTAGAGAAAAAATAAACTTTATAGTCAATGATATACCTTTTGCATTTGGTGATAACACTATGCTCAGACAAGTATGGGTAAACCTTATTTCAAATGCAATTAAGTTCTCTTCGGTCAGAGAAAATTCACTAATTGAGATTAGTTGTACAATAAATGAAAACTTTTTAATATATTGCGTTAGAGATAATGGAGTTGGATTTGATTCTAAGTACAAAGAGAAGATGTTCGGAGTATTTCAAAGGCTTCATTCAGTTCAAGATTTTGAGGGGACAGGTGTGGGGTTAGCAATAGTCCAGAGAGTAATTCATCGTCACTATGGAGATGTTTGGGCTGAGGGAGAGATAGACAAAGGTGCATCACTATATTTTTCACTTCCAATGGTAGACAATCGATAAACTGTTATATATGAAAAATTTAAATCCCGTAGATATTCTTATTGTAGAGGATAACCCAAACGATGCCGAACTTACTGTTAGAGCATTAAAGAAGCAAAACCTTGCCAATAGTCTGTTTGTAGTTGAGGATGGAGAGGAGGCATTAGATTTTATTTATTGTAAAGGGAAGTTCAAAGAGCGTAGCCCGAGTTATCCTTTAAAAGTTGTATTTCTCGATCTTAAACTTCCAAAAGTGAGCGGTCTGGAGGTTTTAAAAATAATCAAAAATAATCCTGAAACAAAAAAACTACCTGTAGTCGTTGTTTCATCGTCAAAAGAGGATCCGGATATTAAGCTGGCATACGAACTTGGGGTAAACTCATATGTCGTAAAACCTGTGGATTTTGACGATTTTGTGGCTGCGATTAGTAATTTGGGCCTTTACTGGTTATTGGTGAACGAATCCCCGAAATAATTGTTATTTCGGGGAATTGTGTAATTATGAGTGAAAGTGTAAAAATATTAATTGCAGAGGATCTTCCTACAGACGCTGCACTGGCTCAGAGGGAGATACTTAAATTTGTCCCCGATGCTGTTTTCAGGCGTGTAGAGACGGAGATGGATTTTCGCAGTGAGCTGGAGAGGTTTAAGCCAGATCTTATTGTTTCCGATTATCAGATGCCAACATTTACCGGGTTGATTGCGCTTAAAATAACTTTAGAGATCTCTCCGGAAACTCCGTTTATAATTCACACAGGATCAATGAATGAAGATACTGCTGTGGAGTGTATGAAGGCAGGGGCAGCAGACTATGTTATAAAGGAGTATATAAAGAGACTCGGCCCTGCCGTTCGACAAGCTCTGGAAAACAGGGAAATAAGGAGAGAGATTGCACGGTCGCAGCAGGAGCTGGTTACAAGTGAAAGGAAGTACAGATATCTTTTTGAAAACAATCCGCAGCCTATGTGGATTTATGATTTAGACAGCTTAGCGTTTCTTGAGGTGAATTCTTCGGCTATGCAGATTTACGGTTACACAAAGGAGGAGTTCCTAAAGATGACACTTAAGGACATCAGACCTTTGGAGGATGTTAAAGACCTTTTGGAAGATGTGGCAACGACATCAAATCTCATTAACTCAGCCGGAGAGTGGCGACATTTGAAAAAATCGGGAGAGCTTATCTATGTCGAAATTTTATCCCATTTAATTAAGTTTGAAAATAGAGATGCAAGGCTTGTACTTGTTAAAGACATAACTGAAAGAAAAAAAATTGAACGAGAGCTTGTTCAAAGTGAAGAGAGGTTAAGACTTATTTTTGATTCTGCAGCCGAGGGTATTTATGGATTAGACACTTTAGGCAACTGTACTTTTTGTAACAAAGCAGCAATAAGTATGTTGGGCTATACAAATGAAAATGAGCTTATTGGCAAGAATATGCACAATGTAATTCACTGTCTACATAATGACGGCTCACCTTTTTTGGAGATTGATTGTAAAATCTACAAAGCATTTCTAAGGAGTGAAGGTACTCACGTAGACGATGAGGTGCTTTGGCGGAAAGATGGCACATCGTTTCCTGTTGAGTATTGGTCATATCCAATCCATAGGGATGAAAAGACCATTGGAGCTGTTGTAACCTTTATGGATATTTCTCAAAGAAAGAAGGATGAGAAGGTGCAACAAATACTCTATGAAATAACCAGCAGTTCAATAACAGTGTCTGGACCCGAGGAGTTGTTCGTTATTATTAGGGAGCAACTTGGGAAGATACTGGATGTATCCAATTTTTTTGTAGCACTATACGATGCGGAAAAGGGCAAGTTCAAAGAGCTTGCCGGAGTTGACGAAAAAGATAAGATTGAGGAGTGGGCAGCGTCAGAATCCCTCTCCGGATATGTCTTAAAGGAGGGCAGGCCCCTTTTACTTAACAGCAGAGATATTGAGAAATACATAGAAGAGGATAATATAAACATTGTCGGTTTCCCTTCAAAAAGCTGGCTTGGAGTTCCTTTGATAATAGAAAACCGAATTATAGGTGTAATGGTGCTTCAGAGCTACACCCAAGAAAACGCGTATGATAAAGGTAGTATTCGGTTTCTTGAAATGGTTGCAAGAGAAATTGCAGTTGTATTTCAAAGAGCAGAGATGATTAAAAATCTTATTAAATCTAAGGATAGGGCAGAGGAGAGTGACAGGTTGAAATCGGCATTTTTGGCAAATATGAGCCACGAGATAAGGACCCCGATGAATGGAATATTGGGTTTTTTACAACTGCTAAGCGAGGGTGAGATAAGTAGCGGAGATAGAGATTACTATTTTGATGTAATTAATAAAAGTGGAGAGAGGTTACTGAGTACAATAAATGATATTATTGAGATATCAAAAATCGAATCAGGGCAACTATCTACATCTGTCAGTTATGTTGATATTGGATCAATACTAGATTTTCAATATGAATTTTTTGTAAAACAGGCTCAACAAAAAGGGTTAAAATTGACCCTTTGCAAAACAAGAACCCCAATTATAAAGACTATTAAAACAGATAAGCACATTCTTGACGGGATTCTCACAAATCTTATTAAAAATGCTATCAAATTTACTGAAAAGGGAACAATAGAGTTTGGTAATTACATTAAGGGAGACGCTATGTTTTTTTATGTTAAAGATACCGGGATAGGAATTTCTCCGGACAGACATCAAGCAATTTTTGAAAGATTTGTACAGGCCGACCTTGACTATAAAAGGCCTCACGAGGGGTCGGGTTTAGGACTCTCTATAGTGAAAGCCTATGTAAATATGCTTGGCGGTGAAATAAATTTAGAGTCTGAATCCGGAGTAGGCAGCACCTTCTTTTTTTCAATTCCTCTTGACGAATAAAAAACCGGTTACTCTAATTTTTAGTTAAAGCAACCGGTCTCTATTTATATAGTGAGATCTACTTTTTTGTGCAGGTGTTTATACCAAGCAGGGTGTATAATCCGCAAAATCCTACAAATCCCGTAAGGATAAAGATTCCTGCCACAACCAGCAGAACAATTGCCAAAGTGCCGGTTATTACATTACCGAAGTAGAGAGCTACAATAATAAGGGCAATTATGACCCTTATCCATTTGTCTGTACTGCCAACATTTTTTTTCATAATTAAAATATTTAAAGTTATTACGATTTGGAGCCTTTTTATTATGTTACCTTTTAGATACGAGTGCTTTTTTTAAGTTCATTTATATAAGCCGAGGCACTAAGAGCCGCAATGGTACCGTCACTGACTGCTGTAGTTACCTGTCTGTAACGCTTGGTTATGCTGTCGCCGCCTGCAAATACACCCTCAATATCGGTTGACATATCGGGCCCGACTACTATCTCTCCCCATTGGTTCAAATTCACTCTCTCTTTGAGAAACTCTGTGTTGGGAACATAACCTATGAATATAAACGCGCCATCTGTTTTAAAGTTTATTGTCTCATCTGTTTTAAGATTTTTTATATCTACACTCTCCAACCTCTCATCTCCGTAAAAAGCAGTTATCGTTGACTCCATTACAAAGCTAATCTTTGGGTTACTCTTAGCCTCTGCAATTGCGTGTTCGAAAGCCTGGAAATGGTCAAACTGATGAATGATAGTTACCTTACTTGCATATTTGGTGAGAGATACAGCCTCTTCAAGTGCAGAGTTCCCTCCTCCCACAACTACAATCTCTTTATCTGTAAAGAAGTCTCCGTCACAAGTTGCGCAGTATGAGATTCCGCGACCTTTGAGAAGATCTTCTCCCGGAACTCCCAAAGTGCGAGAGCGCCCTCCTGTAGCAATAATTACTGCATCACCGGTATATGTTGTTCCGTCTGAAATTACGAAACTCTTAACCTTTTGTGAGAGATCGAACTCCTTAATGGAAATGTTGGACCGAATTTCACAACCAAATGAGAGAGCCTGTCTCTTCATTATGTTTGAGAGTTGATAGCCGCTTACGCTCTCTACTCCCGGGTAGTTGGCAATTTCGTGAGTCAGCACCATCTGACCCCCTATAGTGCCCTCATTCAATATAAGAGTTTTAACTCTGGCACGAGAGAGATAGATGCCTGCTGTCAGGCCGGCCGGGCCACCTCCGATGATTATTACTTCGTAGTGATTTGTATTCATTGCAATTTCCCTTTTATAGAATGGAATTAACCCTTGTTTGGTGCTCCAAACTCCTTGTCCAATATAGCTGTAATCATATCTCTTGACTGGATGCTGGATGTTGCCTTTACAATTACTCCGTTTTTGTAGTAGATTGTGAATGGGATACCCATAAAGCCTCTTACCTCAGGGAGGTTGCGTATTACATAAGACTCAGGATTATCAAACTCCATATCAAAAAATTGAACGTGCTTATACTCCCCCTCCAGCTCCTCTGCAATTCCGTAAACCGGGATACACATAGGTCCCATTCTGCCGCATATAACCATTACATTCTCATTTTCGCTCAATATTTTATTATACTGTGCTGCAGATTCAATATGTTTAAGATTTGTGTATAACATTGTGTTAAATTTTTAGTGTTAATTAATTTTTGTTAACCTATTTGTTTTCTGGTGCAAAGATATGGCGGTAATAATTAATAGCCACTAGTTTGTCCCTCTTGTGCAACAACCCGGCAATTGAGATTAGACAACTTTTTAATTGAATTAGATTAACTTTGTATTGGTACATAATTCTATTCCATTGATTAAAAAATAATTGAGATGAAGACTATCGGCCTGCAAGATCAAGATTATATCTGTGACATAAGTGCCCCCTGCTTCCAGATGCTCTCACAACAAGAGCTTGAGATAGTGAGGGAGAGCAAAACTCAGGTACTATTCCGCAGAGGGGACTCCCTAACTAAACAGGGTGCTTTTGCCTCCTATATTCTCTTTGTTATAAACGGATTGTGCAGACAATACATAGAGGGGTATGATGGGAAGAGTTACAATTTGAGGGTAATTCAGCCGGGTGAGTTTGTAGGTCTATCTCAGGTATTTACAAAAAACATTTATAGCTACTCTACAGTTGCACTTACTTCCTGCCAGGCATTTTTGGTGGAAAAAGAGGTAATATCCAGAGTGATAAAAAGTAACGGTGAATTCGGGCTAAACATTATAAAGCGCTATTGTGAAGTAAATTCAAATCTCTTTGCTAAACTCAGCACAGTTTTGTACAAACAGATGAATGGCAGGATTGCAGAGAGCCTTCTCTACCTGGATAGTTTAAAACCCTCACATCCGGACATATTTCATCTTCTCTCCCGTAAAGATATTGCCGAATTTGCCGGTGTTTCAACAGAGAGTGCAGTAAAATTGCTCAAGAACTTTGAAAAAGATGGCCTTATCTCACTTAACGAAAAGGATATTGTGATCTTAAAGAGGGATGCGCTAGCTGAAATAAGCCTAAAAGGTTAGCAATCACAAAGAGAAAGCACGACTATGGATAGAGCCGGGTGATACTCCACTCTTGTGAGCCCTCTAAAGAGTAGATAAACCTGTCGTGAGATCTTCCCACTCCACCCTGCCAAAATTCAATGTGATCTGGTTTTACGCTGTAGCCGCCCCAATTGTCCGGGCGTGATATCTCTGCTCCACTTCCGAGCAGAGTGTTTACCCTCTTATCAAACTCATCTCTGTTTTCAAGTGGTGAACTCTGTTTAGAGAGTGCAGATGATGCTTTGCTAAGAGCAGGTCTTGAGTTGAAATACTCATCAGATTCAGAAGGGTCAATCTTAAAAGCACTCCCCTCGACTCTAACCTGCCTCATTGTTTGAGGCCAGTAGAAAAGAAGGGCTACCCTGTTGTTAACAGAGATATCTCCACCCTTTTTACTGCTATAATTTGTAAAGAAAATAAAACCATCCGCGGAGAAGCTTTTGAGCAGCACGACTCTTGCCGAAGGAGCTGAATTTGAGTCTACTGTGGCAAGAGTCATTGCATTGACTTCGTGGGGCTCAAATTCAAGAGCCTCTTCAAACCATCTCGAAAATTGCTCAAATGGGTTATCGCATAAGTGCTCTCTCTCAAGTGAGCTTTGCGAATACTCTTTTCTCATATGGTAGAGATTTCGATTGGTCATAAATTAAGTTTAAATGATATAACGGCACCCGAAGAGATTTGTTTATTTTTTATCGATAAATTCAGAAAGATTTCCTAAATTGTATGCTAATATGAGCTCACAAAAATTCTGTTTTTCAGAAATAATATATATATAAATACAGATATATGAATCTGTTTAAGAGAGTCCGCTTCGAATATGGAATAACTGCGATGTACTTGGTTATTGGTGGTTTGTGGATTCTATTTTCTGACTTGCTACTGGAACTTACTATTTCTGATGACAAAAAAATACATAATTTTCAAACATATAAAGGTTGGTTCTATGTAGTTATAACAGGCATAATCTTCTTCTTTTTTATTAAAAGGCATCTTGAAAAGTTGCGCGAAACAGAGAAGAGAGCCAAGGAGAGCGACAGATTGAAATCTGCCTTTCTTGAAAACATAAGTCACGAAATTCGAACACCTATGAATGGAATTCTCGGATTTTCCGAGCTCCTTAAAACCCAGAATTTAACAGGTGAACAGAAGAGTGAGTATATTGATATAATTGGTAAGAGTAGTGAAAGAATGCTTTTGCTCATTAACGATCTTGTTGCAATCTCAAGGCTGGAGACCGGAGAGATAAAGGTATTCTACAGCAGGATAGATCTGAATAATCTGCTTGACACTCTTCTCTCAGGGTTTGAACATCAGGCAAAGGAGAAAGGGATTGAACTCTGTATAACACAACGCCCGAAAAACGACTATTGTGAAATTTACGCAGATAAAGAGATGCTCACTGCAATCTTGTCTCATCTTTTAAATAATGCAATCAAGTTTACATCCAAAGGGGGAGTAACTATCGGCGCAGTAATTGATGGGAGTTATGCTCATTTTTTTGTCAAAGATAGCGGGATAGGAATTCCAAAGGAGAGACTCACTCATATTTTTGACAGATTCGTTCAGGCAGATAATGTAGTTACTATGGCATATGAGGGACTTGGCATTGGGCTCTCAATTGCAAAAGCCTATGTAGAGATTATGTTTGGGAAGATATGGGTTACGTCTTCAGAGGGTGAGGGTTCTAAATTTGAATTTGAAATTCCGGTAAAAAAACCTGTAAAGTATAACTAACTATAAATTTGGATTATTTTCATATCTTTATACCACTTTTATAACACAATAGTTTTTCTTGAAAGGAGGAGATAAAATGGCAGATGATATAAACGACCTTACCAAACCAATGCAGACGGAGTGCATCTATAAGCTGCTCCTCGCCGAAGACGATTTTGCAAATGCAGAGTATGTAAAGCTTGTAATGAGACATCAGAATATAAATGTCATCCACGCTAAAAACGGATCTGAAGCTCTGGATATGTTTAAAAATACTCCTCTTGTAGATATTATTCTGATGGATATTAAGATGCCGATAATGGATGGCTATGAAGCCACCCGCGAGATAAGAAAACTAAACTTAAAAATTCCCGTAATCGCCCTCACTGCATTTGCCCTGGACGGTGACCGCGAAAAGGCTCTTAATGCAGGTTGCACAGACTATCTGACTAAACCTGTAAGTAAAGATATCTTGATAAGCGTAGTTGGTTCCTATTTGGCCAAAATATGAGATTTCTTATTATCATAATTATCTCTTTAATGTTTGCACAGGGATGCAGGTGGCTTCAGGAGTCTGAATTCAAAGCCCCGGTGCAGATGGAAAGGGAGATTAAGATAATTGAAGATTTTGAAGGAGATTACTACGGGATTCTACCCAGTTCTGCCGGTGCCGGAATACGAACGACTCTAATCTTAAGAAGAGACTCCACCTACACTCTCAATATGGACTATACAGATAATAAATCAAAAGGGGTGAGTGAGAAGGGGAGATTCACTTTGTCTGACAATATAATAACAATTTCATATAATACAGGGAACAAGAGATACTTCCTTCTTGAAGATGGGAAAGTACACTCTCTGGATAAAAATAAAAACCGGGTTGAGGGTATCTATTCAGTATACTACACTCTCATAAAACAGTAGGAGTCCACTCTTTAAAACCTACTGGAATGAAAATATTTACATCAGGACAGATAGCACAAATTGATCAGATTACACTAAAAAGTCAATCTATATCTGAATATGAACTCATACAAAGAGTTGCAGATGTTCTAAGTAGATGGCTCACTCTCAATATACCTTTACAATACAGGAGAGTCTTGATTTTTGCCGGACCCGGGAACAATGGCAAAGATGCAGTTGCTCTCTCCTCTCTTTTAGCCGAACAAAAAATTAGCTGCGAACTTTTCCGGGTAAATCAGATGGAGAGCATATCGGATATCCCTCAAATTGATCAGAATTGTTTGGTTATTGACGGAATCTTCGGAACCGGGTTAAATCGTAGTCCGGAGGGGATATATGCCCGGGTTATCAGAGCCATTAACAACTCAAATGCTAAGGTTGTGTCAATAGATATACCCAGTGGCCTTTTCTCCGATACTATTACCCCGGATTGTAACGGAGCAGTCATTAAAGCAGATATCACACTTACCCTGGAGTTCCCTAAATTGGCTATCTTCTTTAAAGAGAACTCAAAATTTATTGGCGATTGGAAGGTTCTTGACATTGGACTCGACAACTATGCCAAACAAAACATAGAGACTCCCTACTATGTTATTGATAAGGAATTTGTAAGCTCAGTTATAAAGAGAAGAGTAAAAAACAGTCATAAAGGAGATTACGGCCACACACTTTTAGTTGCAGGCTCATATGGGATGGCGGGGGCAGCAATCCTATGTTCAAAAGGGGCGTTGAGGTCAGGAGCCGGGCTCGTTACATTGAATGTCCCCGAAGAGTTGTACGAGATAGTTCAGGGTTCGGTTCCGGAGGCAATGTGCCTAACTTCAATAGTGGCAGATTACGATAAGTTTACAACTATTGCTTTTGGCCCCGGAATAGGCACATCTCCCGAAACTGTAAAGAGAGTATCAGCTCTTTTAAAGAGCTGTACCAAACCTATGGTTATAGATGCAGACGGATTAAATATCATCTCGGCCAACAGAGAGATGCTGGATTTAATTCCACTGAACTCTGTATTAACTCCACACCCTAAAGAGTTTTCAAGATTGGCAGGTGATTTAGGCGACTCTGCTCAGGCGCTTCAAATGCAGTTGGCTTTCTCATTAAAATACAGGGTTTATGTTCTGCTCAAAGGTTCAAATACATCTCTCTCCACACCTGATGGAGAGATATGGTTCAATGTGTGCGGGAATCCCGGAATGGCAACAGGAGGCAGCGGAGATGTTCTAACAGGTGTAATAGCTGCTCTTATGGCACAAGGCTACTCTCCAAAAGAGAGTGCAATATCTGCTCTCTTTATTCACAGCACCGCCGGGGATTTTGCGGCAAAACAATTTGGTGAGATCTCAATGATTGCGGGAGATATTGTGAATAATCTGGGAGAGGCATTTAAATATGTGACCGACAGAGAGGAGGATAAAATTACAGTCAATAACAAATAAATAAAAAAGAGAATATGTTTGACTTTCTGGATATGTACCCCTATCTTCTTCCAATAGTTATCTTTTTTGGAAGAATTGCAGATGTCTCATTGGGGACTCTAAGAATAATTTTTGTATCAAAAGGAGAGAAGTACATTGCACCATTTATAGGCTTTTTTGAGGTTCTGATATGGATCGTAATAATTTCTGAAATCTTCTCCCGTGCAAACGACACAGTTGCATATCTATCTTATGCTGCCGGCTATGCAACAGGAAACTTTGTGGGGATACTTATTGAGCAAAGAATTGCTTTTGGGGTTTTGCTTTTTAGAATCTATACCAAAGAGAGCGGGAAGGAGCTAGTGGCCCTGCTCAACAGGAGTAACTTTGGCGCAACCCTCATTCACGGGACAGGTTCTCAGGGAGAGATAGATATTATTGAGACCGTTGTAGATAGAAAGATGCTTAGGAAGGTAGAGAAGATTTTTACAGACTTTGATCCCGGGGTATTCTATGTGTCTGAAGATATCCGCACTAAACAAAGAGGGATATTTCCCAAGAGCAAATCACTACTATCTCGTTGGAGGCTTGGCAAATAGCATTGTGAAACTAAAGTAAATAAAGTATATTAAGAGTTAAACTTAAATTGGTATGAAACAGCTTATTCAATTTTCGGTGAAGGTTTTGGTGTCACTCTCTCTTTGTCTGCCTTTGACAATAGGGTGCAAAACAGAGTCAGATGTGGTATTTGAGAACTATGCTCCATATCTGGAGGAGATCACTATCTCAGATTTGAGCAAAGGATATCTGGATGGCAGTTTTACGATAGAGAGAGTTGTAGGGGATTATCTAAAACGAATTGAGAAACTGGACAAAAGCGGCCCTATGCTCAACTCGGTCATTGTAGTTAATCCGGATGCACTGGAGATTGCAAGAGCCTTAGATAGAGAGCTGTCAGAGGGAAAGGTAAGGGGGCCAATGCACGGTATCCCGGTTATACTTAAAGATAATCTCGACACATACGACAAAATGCCTACAACAGCCGGGGCTGTTGCATTGAAAAACTCCATTGCACCTAAAGACAGCCGAATTGCACAGATGTTAAGGGAGGCCGGAGCAGTAATAATCGCAAAGGCAAACCTAAGCGAGTGGGCAAATTTCCGCTCAAAATTCTCTTCGAGCGGTTGGAGCGGAGTGGGGGGCCAGACAAAAAATCCTTACATCCTGGACAGAAACCCCTGTGGTTCCAGCTCGGGATCTGCAGTTGCTGTATCGGCAAACCTTTGCGCACTGGCAATTGGAACAGAGACAAACGGAAGTATTGTATGTCCGTCAAACAACAACGGAATTGTCGGTCTAAAACCCACAGTCGGTTTACTAAGCAGAAGTGGAATTATCCCTATATCATTCACTCAGGACACCCCCGGGCCGATGGGGCGTGTTGTGGCTGATGTGGCAATCGCTCTGGGGGTGATGACAGGAGTAGACTCTTCAGATCTTAAGACACTTAATCCGGATGCAAAATTCCTGAAAGATTACACTCAGTTTCTAAATATAGACGGGCTTAAAGGGAAGAGAATCGGGCGTTTAAAAAACATCTCCGGGTATCACCATAGGGTAGATACTCTTATGGATAGTGCAGTGGAGTATATAAAAAGTGCCGGTGCTCAGGTGGTGGATATTCAGTTTCCGCTTCCCGCGGGCAGTGGAGCAGCTTCGTTTCAGATAATGTTATATGAATTTAAAGATGGACTCAACAAATATTTTGCATCTCTGGGCGAGAGTGCTGTAGTTAAAAATATGGATGAGTTGATAGCGTTTAACCTTAAAGACTCTGTTGAGCTTCGCTATTTTGATCAGAATCTTTTAATTACCGCAAATGAGAAGGGGCCGATAGATTCACCGGAGTATAAAGAGTTGCTCGATAGAATGTTTAAGGCCATCAGAGAGGATGGAATAGATAAGGTGATGAGTGAAAACAATCTGGATCTGTTGATAGCGCCAACAGGCTCACCTGCCTGGAAAACAGACCCCATAAACGGAGATAAATTTATGGGTGGAAGCTCCTCTTACGCAGCAATATCCGGCTATCCAAGCATTACTGTACCAATGGGATTTATAGACAGACTGCCGGTTGGAATATCATTTGTGGGAAGAGCCTGGAGTGAACCATTGCTTATTGAAGCAGCTTACTCTTTTGAACAGAAGACAAAACAGAGAAGAGCGCCACAATACTTTGCAAAATAAACGAATCCGGGATAGATGTTTAGATTTAAGCAAATTGGATAGAGTAGGTTAGAATATAGAATAGATTAGAATTGAGAATTATATGAAAAGATATCTCCTGAAGTGGCTTTTAATTTTTGTAGTTTTTATACCGGGAAGAGCGCTTGGCGAGCGGCCCGAAATATCCCTTATAACCTGTTCCAGCGGTAATGAACTATACTCAATCTTTGGCCATAGCGCACTCAGAGCCTGGTATCCTGAATCTGGTAAAGACCTGGTGTTCAATTTTGGCCTCTTCGATTTTAACACTCCAAATTTCTACTCAAAGTTCGTAAAGGGTCAGTTAAAATATCTGCTCGGAATTCAGACTATGTCCGATTTTATGGAGCAGTACAAGTGGGAGAACAGAGGTGTTAAGGAGCAGAAACTAAATCTCACCGACGAGCAGAACGATAAAATTATGGAGCGTCTGGAGTATCTCTACAGGCCCGAGAACAGATATTACCTCTATAGCTTCCTCTATAAAAATTGCACATCGGAACTCAGAGATATTATCTACTCGGTCACCGATTCAAATCGTGAGCTCGTTTTGCAGAGTGCACAGGTTACAGACAGAGAGCTAATTAATGGCTATATAGACGGGTGGACAAAATTTGGAATTAATCTAATTTTGGGTTCCACCCTGGACAGAGAGATAGATTTATGGCAGAGTATGTTTTTGCCGGAAAACCTATACTCACTCCTTGCCAGGAGTCAAAACGGAACAGAACCGTTTGTCACCAAAGAGGTTGAATTAATATCAGATAGCCAAAGTTCAAATTCCGGGGGTGGATTTCTAAATTTTATCTCCACTCCGGTATCTATCCTGCTACTGCTTCTGATTGCGGTTGTGCTACTCTTTTTTAAGAAGGGGTGCTCGGGATGGGCAGATAATCTCTATGTTACTTTAATCTCAATTCTGGGGGCAGTGTTAACAGTAATTATATTGATTACAGAGCACAGGGAGCTCTACTCAAACTATAACCTCCTTTGGTGTAATCCGCTCTATATTCTTGTGGTAATTGCATCCTTGGGGGGGTGGAAAAAAACAGAGAGATTGCTCTCTGCAATCTCTCTGGTCTTTCTTGCAATTCTTCAGATTGTGTGGGCTCAAAAAATTCAGTACGCCGAGCCCGGGTTTGTGGTTATTGTTATAACATTGGCATTTACCTTTTTAGGAAGAGTTATCTGCAAAAGAGGCAGATAGTCTCTCTCCTCCTACAAAGATATTCTTATATCTCTGTTTGGTACAACATTATAACTTCTCTGATCAATCAGCTTTCCGTTAACGAAGATCTTAATGTCGTGACGGCCGGGTTTTAACCTGAGTTGTCTCATCTTTGAATCTCTTTTTCGATGGTCATTACTCATATCAAACCGGATTCTGTCATCCACGACAACGGTTATTCGGTTGTGTCTGGGGTTCTCTTTAATAAATATCAACCTTCCGTTAACACCTCTTCTTTTATTGTAATCGGTGCGGTGTTCGTTAATCTCGCGGGGTTCAAAACCCTGTTTTCTCTGATCACGGGTGACATAGACTTTAGGACCACAACTGCTAACAGTAATTATGAGAGCTAAAAGTGCGAAAATTATTTTTTTCATAACCAAAAGTATTATAAATAAACACAATCAAAGAGTTTGCCACAATTACATCTCCGGTTCAAAAACAAATGTCATTCTGTTCCCGGCGTTAAAGATTGAGGTTGCAAATTTATGAATATCAGCGGAGTTCATCTTATCAAGAAGTTTTTTCTCCTCCAATTTTAAATCTTGTTCCCCAATAATTGCATTGGTAATAATAGAGACCCAGGCCGGATCATCTTTTTGATCCTGATAAACTTTAGATAAATAGAGTTTTATCTCTTTCATCTCTTTTTCGGTCGGGCCACTCTTAACAAGCTTCTCTATCTCCATCTGCACAACCTCCAGCAGATCCGTTACCAGAGCAGGATCGGTATCAAACTCTATTGTGAATTTGCAAAGTGTTTTCGGATACTTTGTAATTTCACCCGTAACCCCAACGTGGTATGTGCCTCCACGCTCCTCACGGATAGATTTCATATATCGGTCTCTGAGGATATAGGTTATAAACTTTGCCATAAGATTATTCTCTGCGCTATACTCTGTTTTGCCGTGGTAGGTTCTGGTAACCTCTGCCTTGGTACTGAGCATATTCTTTGCCTTGTAGCGCAGCTCTACCTCTCCATCTTTAACGGTAGCCTCTTTATAGCTTAGTTTAGGGGCATTGTATTTAGAGCTCTTAATTGAGGCAATATATTTCTCTGTAAGCTCTTTGCCTTTTGATGCCTCCATAGGACCGCTAAATACAAATGTGTAACCTACAGGGTTCATAAACTGGTTACTATAGAGTTGCATCAGCATATCTGCAGTAATGGAGTTTATGTAGGCGGAGTCAAGTTTGAAATGAGTAGGATTAACTGCAAAACGGAGCTTATTCACGGAGTCTCTAAAGCTATTCGTCTCTCCCTTGTCGGTTGAAAGCCCTTTTAACAACTGTGTTTTGAAGTTTCTAAGTTCACGATCGTCAACTGAAACATCTGTGAAGTGAAGGTATAGCAAACGGAACATATCCTCTGCCTCTTTAACATTGGTAAATGTTCCGGAGAATTCGTTACTCCTGTATCCGATACCTGAACTCACGGAGACACCCTTTTTTGTACTCCATTTTGTTCTGTCGTTTTTATTAAGCCCGTTAACGCTAAACCGTGAGAGGAACTGCTCGAGGATTTTAGTCTCTCTAATGCTTTGGGGAAGTGCATATCCACCATTGCGGAATGCTCTCATACGGATGCTCTTGTCGCTTCCGCCATAGCTCTCTTTCCATATTACCCTTGCCCCGTTCTCCAGAGTCCACTCAGTTGCCGAATCTAGTTGTTTCTCATATTTTATATTGAGATCTTTTGAAGTTAAGGCTTTCGTTTTTGAAATTTTACCCGGAGCAATCTCCTTGAGGAGAGATATCTCTTTATCTGAGACAGGAATAAATTTCTCCAGAGGGGTGTTTTGAACCTCATCCAAAAGCGATAGAACATCATCTTCGGTAGGAAGATAGATTTTATCACTCTCAGGAATTGCAAATATTATAACACGATTCTGGTCGGTTATAATTTTTGATATTGCTGAGTTGACATCTTCAAGAGTGATCTTGTTCAGAAGCTCTTTTGAAAGCCCGAAATAGCCGTCTATGTTTAATAGGGGGTTATTTCGTGTGAAGTGCTCTACGGCTGCAGATACATAATCTTCGTTTTTTGGCTTAGCCACTCTCTTATGGAATCCATCCCATTGCTTCTTAACTCTTATAAGTGCCGGGTCAAGCTCATCCTGTTCAAAACCGTGCTGCTTCACTCTCTCAACCTCAATAAATACTGCTTTTAGTGCGTTGAGGGTAGATTTGTTATTAACAGGAAGCGAGGTTGTTGTGAATGTGCCGCTGGCGTAGCTTATATTCCCGAATACAGGGATAAGAGCTTTGGTAAGTGAGTCTGTTCCCTCCACTGCAACCTGGCAGCGAATCTTGAACATATCCAGGAAAAGGTTCCTTATCAGCTCATCATAAAGGGCTTCCGTTGTGTGCCTTTTTGCCGCAGAGAGGTGAGGAATCTTTATTGTCATTCTAACAGAAAGAGCCTTGGACTCAGGATCTGTGTGGAACCCTACAATCGGTTTTTTATTCTCCGGAATGGAGTAAGACTCTCTTACAGCTCCGTTCTCAACCTTTGGAATAGTTGAAAATCTTTCAATTATCCTCTTCTCAATATCTGCGACATCAATATCTCCCACAATTATAACAGCTTGCAAATCCGGACGGTACCATTTGTGGTAGTAATCTACAAGGGTCTCGCGTGTGAAGGTGTTAATGATTTCCGGAAGACCAATCACATCTCTCTGGGCAAAGCGTGACCCACTCTGTTCAAATCGTGTAATTCCCTTCATCATTCTGGTCCTGGCGTCATCTCCCCTGCGCCACTCCTCTCTGACAACCCCTCTCTCTGCCTCAACCTCTGCCGGTTCGCAGGAGATGTAGTGAGACCAGTCGTGAAGTGCCAGCAGGGCAGAGTCAATTACGACCCCTCTCTGAACGGGAACTGCAGATATGTTGTAGACAGTTCTCTCCATTGATGTATATGCATTTATGTTGGCTCCGAACTTAACTCCAATACTTCCGAAATACTCCAGCAGCTGTTTTTTTGGGAAATTCTTAGTGCCGTTAAATGCCATATGCTCCAGAAAGTGCGCCAGCCCGCGCTGATTGTCATTCTCCTGAAGCGAGCCTACATTATGTACAATAAAGAACTCAGCTCTCCCCGCAGGGTTTGTGGCGTGTCGGATATAGTAGGTAAGCCCGTTTTCGAGCTTACCTATTTTAAAGTTATTATCTGCAGGCAGTGGACCGGTAACATCGAAACTCTGCGCAAACCCTGCCGTGATGCCTATTAAGGCTACCAACAGCAGGATGGTGATTCTTTTTATTTGGTTCATATTCTCTCTCTATTTTGTGGAGAAGTTCATCTCCTCTATCAGGTGATTTGCCTTTGCATATTTCTCGATAACCCAAAGAATGTATCGAATATCTACATTGACACATTTATTCATCTGAGGATGGAAGTATGCATCACCCGCCAGAGACTCTTTATTTCCGTCAAACGCGAGTCCTATAAGCTCTCCTTTTGCGTTGAGAACAGGGCTACCGGAGTTTCCTCCTGTGATATCGTTATTTGAGAGGAAGTTAACATACAACTTTCCTTTCTCTCCCCATCTGCCCCAATCTTTGGATTTAAGCAGAGCAAGAACTTCCGGTTTGATGTTGAACTCATAGTTGTCCGGGTTGTATTTATCTATGAACCCTTGAGTTGTGCTTTGTGAGTTGTAGTAAATTCCGTCAGAAGGGTTAATTGGGCCGACTGTTCCGTATGTTAGCCTCATTGTAGAGTTGGCATCCGGGTATTGAACCACACCCCTCTCTTTGTTCATCTGGTAAACAAGCCGGGTGTAGTAGGCCTCCATATCATAAACGCTCTCGCCATTCATAATCTTTGCCTCGTCACTGTTGAACTCGGTAATCTTGGCCGATCTTGATAGCTGGGAAATTGGGTCTTCAATGTAGAGATCTATGGGCTGGTCTTTACCTACAGTAGCACGAAATTTATCCGGGTTAAGTATGATTGAATTTTCAAAAACATAGTCTGTCATCAATTTACTGTCGCCATAAAACTCCTTATAAAGTCTGCGGATATAATCTCCCCAATACTCCTCGGGAACTGCTCCTAAAAACTCGCGCAGCTGGAAGTTCATCAACTCTTTCTCAACTCTGAGGTCACAAGACTCATAACCACTTTCTATGTTTCTTATAAGTGTCTTGTGATGCTCAGATCCTACCCTAAGGGTATCCAGTTTCTCTCTATCTTTAGCTGTTTTTAGAGAGTTGGTGCGGTTTCCCATATAGATAAAGCCTTGACCTGCAACCATTGTCTCCTGGAAGTATTTCCTGGCTTTGGCTATCTTCTCTGTTTTGTTGTAGCTCTCCTCCATCTTCTTAAGCAGGTCACCCCATTTTTCTGCTCTCTCCGGATCGCTCTCTATCCAACTCTGAAGCTCCTTCTCCTGACTCTTTTTGATGTCAACAACACCAAAACGCCTGAAGTTGGTAACCTCTCCGGCCATAAGCTCCTGAACATTGCTGATACTAAAATAATGATCTGCATATTTAAGTCTTACGGCAGGATCTATCTCCATAAAGCTGTTCATAATCTGCAATTTGCCCTTGCGAAGCTTTACCGAAACCGGGTTTGTAACCCTCTCCTTCTCATTTACCCCAAATGAGGAGTTGTAGCGGTTTGTTCTGCCCGGGAAACCCATTACCATTGTAAAATCTCCCTCTTTTACCCCTTTAGTGGAGATGTTGAGAACTTTTTTTGGTGTAATGGGAACATTGTTGACAGAGTATTTTGCCGGTTTACCGTCTTTGCCTCCGTAAACTCTGTAAAGTGCAAAGTCTCCTTTATGCTGCGGCCACTCCCAGTTATCTGTCTCCCCGCCATAGGCAGCGATTGATACCGGAGGTGCTCCGACTAAACGAATATCGGTATAGACCTCGTAGTAGAACATATAGTATTTTGAGCCTCTCCACATTGACATCAGCATACTCTCCATACCGCTTTTTTTACTTGCAGCACCCTCCATCACCGATGAAATTCTTCTCATCCCGGATGGTTGGCCGGCTGTTTTAAGTGAGTCCGAAACTCTCTTCACCTCTTCGGAAACATCCATAACCTTTCTCAGGAAGAAGACAGACTTACCGTTAATATAGATCTCCTGGTCTCTTTTCATTGCCCAGAAACCATCTTCAAGATAGTTTTTGTTAGGCGTGCTCAGTGCGTGAACATCTCCATATGCGCAATGGTGGTTTGTGATAAGCAACCCATCTTTTGAGATAATACTTCCGGTACAACCGAAATCCAGTGCTACAACCGCATCACTCAAGGATGCGGTGTTTTCGTCATAAATAATCTTTGGGTCAATCTTTAGCCCTGCAGCTCTCATTTTTGAGGTGAGGTTTTTATCCAGCAGGTTGATTAACCACATCCCCTCATCTGCCCTTGATGGTGTTAATATCAAGAGCAGGGTGAAGAGTGTAGTGACTTTAATTAAATTTCTCATCTATTTTATTTGCCGTTAAATATATGATGCAGTTACTCTTTGGTAACCGCTTTGGTAGCGCCTTTGGTGTCAAACGTAAATTTAGGATCTACATCTTCCATAACACCCTCTTTGTTTTTGATAGTCCATTTAGCTTTGTTCAAAGCTTCCCATATCTTATCATCGTTTAGAACATCTGCTCTGTAGGTAATTCTGAAGCAGTACTCGTCACTCTCATTAAGGGTCGTCTCGATTGAGAGGAAGCCCTCCAGTTGAGAGAGGTGATTTGAAAGATATGGAAGGTTTCTCGTGATAAGCGGTTTGTCAAGATTTGGATAGACAAGTTCATATACTGCAGCGTTTTTGCCGTCCCAGCTCTCCTGATTCTTTTTGAAAGGAACAGAGAACTTGTTAAACTGACGCTCCAAAAACTCTCTTCTGGTAATGGTATCTGAGCCCTCTGCAAGGCCAATGTACTCAAAATCTACCTCTACGATATTTACTCCACCACCGTGTACAGGCATCTCAAGTTGCTTAAGTTCAACCATCTCTTTAAAGAACTTCTCATCTACAGGCTCATTTAAATCCATATAGAGCCTTACAGTTAACGGGCAAGAGTACTCAGTTTCGATGCCATAGTAACCTTTGCCGGTATTCCTGAACTGAAGACCAAGGTAGTTTGGATCCATTCTGTCATACATCTTCTCGGTGTAGATTGTAATGACCTTTATCTGCTGAGCTTCAACAGGTGGGGTTGCAATCTTGAATTTTGAAGGGACATAGATCATCTCGCGAATCTTATCCTCTGTAACCTCAGAAGGTACATAGTAGATGTCTACATTGGATTTTTTTACAAATGTCGCAACACCGTATACACCCGGGATCTTCTTTAGAGTGGCAGAGAAAGCCATTGAGCTTCCATAGCACTTAACAGAGCGAAGCCCCTCAACGCGGAATTTCTCCAGTTGTTCGTGTTTAGCTTCGTCACCCCATCTTATATCAATAGTAGGGAGCTCCATTGTTTTGCCAAGAAGTAGGGCAGCAACAAAAAGCACGATTGTAAGGATTGCCGGAACCCAGCGGAAACTTTTTTTGCCGCCAAAGGTAAGAGCATCCTGGTTACAACTTGCAATACACTCGCCGCAAAGGTTGCAATCTACATTCTTAACAGAGCCTACTTTATCTACATTAATTCCGTACGGGCATTTTTTTGCGCATAGACCGCAGTCATTACACTTCTCGGTTGATCTTACAACTTTAAGAAGAGGGAACACCTTAACTTCAAGGTATAATATCTCCCACAGATAGCCTATCAACGATGCGGCACCAAGAAGATATACCCACGAAACGGCTAACCCGCTGTAGTTTACAAGTGCAAAAATTCCAACAAGAACTGCAAAAGTTATTGCGTATTTAAAGATATTGCTGAGTGCTCCAAGCGGGCATAGATATTTGCACCAGAACATTTTAACGAATAGATTACCAAGTACAAAAATTGCAATGGCCAAAAGTGCCATCCACATTGTAAGTTCACCCTGGAAGCCTGTAGCTGCAGCGTAATAAGGGTCAAAGTTCTTGCAAAATAGCTCCGAACTGTTTACGGTTGTGTAGAAGATCCAGAATAGAAGCACATATTTAAACAGACGCAGAATTTTATCTGCAATTGTGCCGTAGTTAATTACGATCTCTTTAATCTTTAGTTTTTTGCGCAGTTTTGCCAGATACTCGGTTGCCCAGCCAAGAGGGCACAGATAACCGCAAAAAAGTTTGCTAAACAAAATAACTCCCAGAGCCAGTACAACACCCATCATAATTTGTGTTGCAGTCATACTGCAGGCCATTGAGCCGGCTACCAGATATGTTCCCAGCGTCTGGAGACCCCCGAATGGGCAGTAAGCTTCAGGATCTGCGCTCTCATTCCCGAATACCTTTGTCAGGATAATGATAATCGCAATTAAGGTTCCCCATTGTATTAAATGGCGGAACCAGTTTTTTTTCAAATTCTTCATTTTAGAAAGTGGTTAAAAATAAATATATGTTGTGAATAATGTTTATTTCCATTTCCGGGATGACATCTGTATACGGCTAACTTTTGGGCACGATTTAAAATGTTGGAAAACAAGAACTGTTATAAAAAAATAACGGTTTGTCGCAAAAATAGCTAAATTTGCTCAAATATAATACCAATAAGGGTTTTAAATTGATCATACAGTTATATTCGACTGGTATTCAGCTTAAATTTTACTATATCTTTAGAGAGATATTTTTACAATAAAACAGATTATTAACTCAAAATTATTATCGTGAAAAAGAGATTACTTATTGTTGCGTCGTTTTTTATCCTTATTCTGCCAAGGGCATCTGCCGATGAGGGAATGTGGCTTGTGAACCTGCTGGATAAACAGCTTTTTGAACTAATGAAGGGTAAAGGGCTTGTATTAAAGCCAGGTGAAATCTATAATCCGGATGGGATTGCACTTACAGATGCCATTGTTGCAATTGACGGAGGAGGTTGCAGCGGGAGCATCATATCGCCTAACGGGCTTATGATTACTAATCACCATTGCGCTTACGGGGATATTCATTCATTAAGTACTCAGGAGAATAACTATCTTGAGAATGGATTCTGGGCAATGAATATGAGTGACGAGAAACCAATAAAGGGGAAAAGTGTGACCTTTCTCAGAGGAGTATCGGATGTGACTGACTTAGTCAATAAAATTATTGATAGCCTCGATGCTGCAGGGCCGCGCGGGCTGTTCTTTATGAACAAAGTCTCCGGGGTGATAGAGAAGAAATTTGAGAGTAACCCATACGAAAAATCGCTTTCATCTATGTGGAGAGGAACGAAGTACTATCTCTATTTTTATGAGACATATAGTGATGTTCGTTTAGTTGGCGCTCCACCTGTCTCTGTAGGGGCTTTCGGCGGGGAGACAGATAACTGGGGATGGCCTCAGCACAAAGGCGACTTTGCCATATACAGGGTCTATTCAGGTGCAGATGGTAAGCCTGCACAGTACTCTGCAGAGAACAAACCACTGGTTGCCAAGAGATACCTCTCTGTATCATCAAAAGGTGTAAAGGAGAACGATTTTACAATGATCCTCGGATATCCGGGCAGAACCAACAGGTATATGTCATCGTTTGAGCTGCGGGAGGTATTTGAAATTCTTAATCCGGTTATAAGCGGAGTAAGAAGATCAAAACTTGATGTGTGGAAAAAGTATATGGATGCGTCACAAGAGTTGAGACTTAAATATTCCGATAAATATTTTGGAGTAAGCAACTATACAGATTACGCTAAATGGGAGAACCTCTGTATTGACAGATTTGATGTAATAGATGTGCTGGAGAGTAGAGAGGCTAAACTTGCTGCCTGGATATCTGCCAAACCGGAGAGGGTTGCAAAATATGGTTCAGTATTGTCTAACCTAAAAACTGCATATGATGTAAAGGCAGAGATTACACGAATTCGTGAATATTTCCGTGAATCTATGGTCAGGGGAGCGGAGTTTGTCGGGCTGGGTCAAAGGTTCAGCGGGTTGATATCTGCACTCTCAAGGGCAAAAATTGAAGAGTTTACCCTGGAAGACGAACTGATTAAAAACTTCAATGAAATTGCATTAAAAACATTTGAAAGTACAGATTTTGAAGCAGATAAAGAGCTGTTAAAAGTGATGCTCCGGTATTTTACAAAGGAGGTACCACAAAGTTTTTATGATGATGCTTTTGTGAATCTGCTTGCTAAATTTGAAGGAAATACCGATAAACTTGCAGACTATGTATATGACAACAGTGCCATCACAAGCAAGTCAAGATTAGAAAACTTCTTTTCTCAAAAGAGAACTCCTAAGGATATAGAGGCAGACCCTATCATAGATATCGTTAAGACAACAGGAATTCGTAATTATAACAGGTTGGAAGATTCTCTACTCAAGGCGGTTAATATTGACCCCGGAACTCAAAGAACAGCCTATGTTAAGGCAATGTATGAGATGCAAAGTGAGACTTCCAATAATATCTATCCGGATGCAAACTCTACAATGAGACTTACATTTGGTGAGATTGGCGGGATAAAGGCTAAAGATGCTGTTTATTATCACTACCAAACAACCACAAAAGGTATTCAGGAGAAGATTAACCCGAACGACTATGAGTTCCGTGTTAAGGCCAATTATGAGAGTGCTCTAAAAGCAGCCGACTGGGGCAGATGGGGCCAAAATGGCACTCTCTATGTTAACTTTATGTCCGATAACGATATCACGGGAGGAAACTCCGGCAGTGCAGTAATGAACGCTAAAGGGGAACTTATTGGTCTTGCTTTTGACGGAAACAGGGAGTCTATGGCAGGCGATGTCTATTTCGTTGAGGGATACTGTAAATCTGTGAGTGTAGATATCCGTTATGTACTTTGGGTGATAGAGAAATATGCCGGAGCAACCCATCTTCTAAGGGAGATGGATATTAAATAGAGCTTTGGATTACCACGCATAAGTGGCGACTATATAAAAAAGCAGAGGCTGCCTAATTTTAGACAGCCTCTCTCTTTTTAATGGAATGTTTAAGGTAACTTTTACTTTAATGTGTAATTATTAGACCACATTTTAACAGTTACATATAACATTTGAACAACATCTGCCTCTAGAATGAATAACCCAGAGCCATATAGAATACACCAGCATTGTCACCGTCGTGGTATTTAAGCTCTTTCGCTTTTGTGAAAGAGTATTTCAAATCCAGATATATTGAGCCTGCAGTGTTCTGTGTGGATACAAAACGGGAGTATCGAAAGCCGGCCTCTCCCTGGAATTTACCTGCGGTAAGAAATTCGTATTCACGGTTTAGCAGAGCAGTTACCTGAGTAGCCACAACATCCTCTAAATTGATACCAACTGCATTTTCCGAGATACTCTCCCTCTGCTTAATTCCGCTTCCGGAACTATACGCTCCTAATAGAGAGAGGTCTATCATACCTTTGTCCAGTATGAAGTTCTTATTTACCTTTCCGTATGCAGATGCTACCCGAATATCTTGCGTATAGTACAATGGATTGACAATTGAACTTATTGAGGTCTGTGCAGTGTAGCTATACCCCGCTTTGAAGTTCCAGTCCGGATTGCATTTGTACCTTCCCAGAGCAATCTCATATTCACCGTTTAAATCAAAGGTTCTTCTGGAGAAAGCTTTGTTCAGTCCGTAATAGAAGGTAACATAGATACCGCCTATTCTCTCCTGATTTGTTACCTTATCATAGTTAGATGCATCTGAATAGTTGGCATTAACCTTTAGGTAGTGTCTGATATGATCCTGCTCAAAAGATGCTATACCTTTATATTCATAGGTTACAGCTTCCGATTGAGAGAAAGCTTTATCTGCACCGGGGCCTGTTAAACCCTCCTGGCTTTTATAGGTGAATTCATTATGGAACTTGAATTTCTCTTTTAGAAACTCCACCTGAACAGAGCCACCATTTAATACATCGGTAAATGGTCTAGAGAGGTTCAAGGCATCGTTTGTCCAGTTTTCGAACATTCCGAACCAAAGACCTTTAAAGAGGTATCCTGTATAAAGGATATCATCATCAGCTACTTTTGAAAATTCAACCTTCTCGTGGAACTTTCTATAGTAGTAGTTTGCACCGATGTTAAACATCCCGGCTTTGTAAATCAAACCCCCGGTAACTTCAAAGTCAAGCAGCTTAGTTTCGTGTCTAAGGTCTTTCATCTTTGCAAGATTCGCAGTTTCGTAGTTAATCTGAGCTCCGAATATAAGATTTGTTGCAATAGGTGTAGAGAAACCTCCGCTGAGTTTGTAGCTCTCTTTTCTCTTCTCAGCCGGCCTGCTGTCGGCAACAGAGAGCAGATACCTCTCGGGATAGATGAGACCGCTCCAGGTCATATTTTGCCCTCTAAAGTTATTGTAGTCAATCTTGCCGAAAAAGGTGGTCTTGTTGATTTTTTTATAGGATGCGGTTCTTAAACCAAAGTTAAAATTGTCGTCAGATTCATTATACTTCACTAATGCTCCGTCTCCTTTTCCCATATAAGCCTCTATAAAAGAGGAGTTATTGAAATCTATAAACCCAAGGCCGGCAGCATTGTAGCTATCTGTCCAAGTCTGTTTCCTGCTAAGGTCGTCAAAGTGGTACAGACACTTCTCTTTAATCTGCTTCTTGTTTTGGCCTGTAACTTGTGAGCTAAAAGCCAATTGACAAAGAAAGAGTGCAAATAAGATATATATATATTTATGTTTTATTTTCATAATCCTGATTTTTTACTATTCTTTAATTGATTGACTTGATCTCACATAAAAATCATTGGCAGAGTTGTTTGTATCCATATAAACAATCCTTCCTCCGGCCTTTTGAGTTGCCTCTTCATCAACCTTTCTGTGAACTGTTTTACCCAAATATCTGTCTGCATCTCCCATAACAACGAAAGTTGCATCTATCGAAGCAGGGAATCGTTTATTTTTGGTTGTAACATCAAAACACTCAACTCCGTCTAAAACCCAGGAAGATGGGATCATTACATATTCGGTTGCAGATGTGGTACCCGGTTTACGGCTTCTGTTTGCAGGATTATTTATATATGCCTGTGCTCCAATCTGCGGGATACGGAAAATGACCGGAGCAGGGCTTACTGTTGAAAATGGGTATGCACTTGAAGTTCCCTCTTTCCAAAGGAGATCCAGCCAGTGGTTGGCAAGATTTGGCCCCGGAGATGGGTGATAACTGGCATTTGTGTATCTCTGATTGTAACACACCCAATAGCCGGGAACATTGAGGTTAACAGACATTGGCCTGAGTATGGTGTGATCAACTGCAGCACTCAGCGCAACTACGACCTCTTTGCCGGGTTGAAGCGGGTGGCTTTTACCTGTTCCCGGGAATTGCCAGATGGCCTCAATAATAGGAATTGTGTCTCTGATAACTCTCTGTCCGGCTGCATTAAGATAGCTCCAAGGAGTTGGGTTTGTAGGGGCGTTGTATGGCTCTACAATTCCAAAACATACACTGTCCAGATATGCAATCTCGTTGCTATTATTGTAAAATGTGATGTATTTGTCATATTGGAAAGTTTTTAAATCCAAGCCTGTGCTTCCTCTGTAGTAGACCTCCTTAATGATTAGCTGTCCTGCATAAGAGAGAGCAAGCTCCACATTTATATTTAAGTCCCCCTTTAATGTGTCAACTAGGCGAACCTGATCTACACTCCGGTTGAAGATAGGTACTGCTCCCGATACAGGAGTTCCCTTATCTGTTACCGACACTCTGTAGAATCCGTACTGAAGATCTATTGAAGCCTTACCCAAGTCGTTTGAATATAATTTGTATTCAATACCGTTGGTTGGATTTAAAACCTTAATCTCTGCTCCCGCTTTTTCGTGTTCAAAACCTACAGGATATATAAGATTAATATTGAGCTTTCGTGTCCCCTCTCCATAGGGATTTTCATCTATCAGATCCTGCAATTTTTGCTGGCAGGAGCAGATGAGAGTGGCGAAAGCGAGTAGATATATTATGTATAAACTTTTTTTCATATCCGATTAGTTTAAAATTTTATTCTTAAAGTTGCTCCATATGCAAAGTCAATGTTCCTGGCCATTTTAACTCCTGTAGCCCAACTCTCCAGATATGGATTGCTTTTTGTAAAGTTGTTAACATAAAAAGATAGTGAAGCTAAATCGCCAATCTCTTTTGTAATACTTAAATTAGACATAAAGTAAGCGCCGTTTCCGTCTCTTGCAAATGAATAAACGGTATTTGACTGTCCAATAAGATATCCGAATTTAGGATCCTGTGCCTGAACCTGGGTAAATGGACGGACAACTCCGTCTAATCCCATATATGCTACGGGCCAAACACCGGAGAAGTACTCCTTTTGATTATAAACGCTTCTATCCATTTTGTTCCCGTTTGCGTCCAGCAGGAATGCCCACTCCTTACCATTGTAGTAGGTGAGTTTCTGAGACCTGGCATATAGAGTACCCTCAACTCTGAGAGAGATGGTCATCCGAATCTCCGGGATGTGAGTTGTTGCGGTAAAGTTGGCAGTTAGCCCGTCTCCCCACGCTCCGTTATACGTTTGAATTCTTCCTGTCCCGCCAAGATAGAAAGCAGCATACTCGTATGATCTTCCCGCATTTGCAGGGAGAGTAGAGTGAGATTGCCTGGTATACGATGAGTTTAACCTCTCCGAGACCTCTTTTGAATATGAGTATCTTGCATCTACGCGGAAAGATGTCCTTATGGCTTCAATTTTTCCAAAATCTATAGTAAGCTCCACCCCTTGTCTTGTACTTGGCTCTCCGTTAGCCTGCATACCATTTGTTATGAATAGAGTATCCGTTACAGATTTTGGGATGAGAACCTCTCCCAGTGACGGATTATCTTTATCCAATACAAAGATGTCTCCGGTGTTTTTATCTACACGGAACTGTGGGTTATTAGGCACAGGGAAATTTTCATCTGTTTTTTTGTATGAGTAAGGTACGTGATAGTCCTCTGTAATATAAGGGTTCTTTGCTTTATTATTATAGTAGACTAACGAAACCTGAACTCCGCCTAAGTTTGCATCTATACCTGCCTCAATGTTGCGGCTTCTGGACCATTTTAGATCCGGGTTGAAGAAGTCACGGAAAACAGTTGTATTTGACACATTGAAGTAGCTGTTTTGAGTTCCGTAGTTTTTGGAATATACCGGAAAGTCTCTGTATTTATCCATAGGATAGATAACCGAGAGAGCCGGCAGCTTCTCCATCATACCCCAGCCGCCTCTAAAGCTCAGGTTTCTTAAAAATCCGGCTTCGGATCTTCTGTCAACCAGAGTGTATTTTCCGTTAAACCTTGGAGATGCAGATATTGCATTATCATATGCCATATCTTTAATGAAGTTCCCCTCGACACGAACTCCGCCTACAAGCGACAAAGATGTCTTCCCGATAGGGATTATAACATTGTCTTCTATATATGCGTTCACATTATGCAGGAACGGAATATCTGTATAAGGCCTTGGTCTGTAGCCATCCTCATATAAATTATCTTCAAAGTTCTCTCCTTTACCCACATTTCCACTGCTTGTCCAGCCCAAACCCACTTTTAGTTTGTTCATAATATCGCCATATCTTTTGTTAAGGTTGGCCTTAATATTTGCACCAAAATTGAGACTTTTACTGTCTATAATCTTAAGGTTATAGAACTGAGCAGGAAGATAGTTGGTTTCGTAGTATCCGCTCTCCATTGCGTTAGTTGCCGGACGAATAGTGGCAAAAGAGTAGTATTTGTTCTGCTTATAAAGATCGTCCTTATAACTGGCGTTGATGCTGAAATCAATATTTGTAATGTAATTGCTGTTTATAAGCCAATTTGCACTTGCACCAAACCTAAGGGCATTATCTGCAGATGAGTTCCAGGTATTCTGGTATGCATCAGGGTCTGCTTTAGAGTCCTGACGACCTATTGTCCCACCTACATTAACATTGAGCTGCAGCGGTTTCCCCTCTCTGTTAAAGGTATTGGTATAGCTTAGTCCATATCCGTTACGGAAATAGGTGGTGTATGGCGATACCGGATTCTCATATGCGTGTGCATACTCTGCATTTACATTAAGGACCCCTCTGTCTTTTTTCAGGTCAAATCCTTTGCTAAGCGAAACCTGTTTTGTGGTTGGGTTTAGCGAAACTGTAGCATTGTACTGAGAGCGACCTTTTTTACTTTTAATGATAACCAGTCCCG
>Ga0351892_10080_pt2 | contig 39241 bp, 35 predicted proteins | sample TotcelFGM3001K14_FD_206763 | JGI IMG/M metagenome (GOLD analysis project Ga0351892, IMG submission 206763) | Enriched cells from coal bed in the Powder River Basin, Montana, United States - Total cells FGM rep3 HSBNCT.FGM.300.1.K14 ... | reverse complement strand
TTTCCCCCAAAGATTTTTTTTGACGTCCAGGGAAACGACAATACTCTGAGAGCCGAACAATTGCGCCGCCTGGGTAATAATCTCCGGGTTCTCCCAGACTGCGGAATTAAGCGCCACCTTCTCCACCCCCAGACCGAAAATCTGTTCAATATCCGTCAGGGTTCGGATCCCGCCTCCATAACACAGAGGCATAAAACATTCGCTGGCAATTTCGGAGATAAGCTTTTGATTCGGTTTTTTCTTTTCTATTGTCGCAGTAATGTCTAAAAAAATAAGTTCGTCGACCTCTTTTTCATTGAAGATTCTGATGGCATTAATGGGATCGCCGACGTATTTGGGGTCTTTGAATTTAATGGTTTTAACTAATCCCTGCCCCTTCAGCAACAAGCAAGGGATTACCCTAATAGTTAACATCTTAGAATTTCTCTACAAAGTTCTTGAAAATCTTCATGCCGAATTTATGGCTCTTCTCGGGATGAAACTGCATCCCGGCAATATTACCTCTTGATAGAGAGGAGACAAAATTATATCCATAGGTTGTCTCGGTTAAAACATCCTCGGGATGAGTGCACACCACATGATAAGAATGGACAAAATAAAACCGTGATTCTTCCTCCAGATCTTCCCATAGCGGGCTGCTTTTCTTTATTTGCACGGTATTCCAGCCCATATGGGGGATTTTCAAGTCCTGAGCCCTGCCCTGAAAATTAAATCTCACGGTGTCTCCGGCAATCCATCCCAGGCCCGGCAAATTCCCCTCTGCACTCTTTTGGGTCAGGAGCTGCATCCCCAAACAAACCCCCAATATAGGAGTCTTTTGCTCCACCACTTTTTCCTGGAGCAGGGGGATCAAGTTTAACTCCTTTAGTTTGTTCATGGCATTATCAAAAGCTCCCACCCCGGGCAGGATCAGTTTTTCGGCCCGAGCAAGATCCTCAAACTTTGCCGAGATCAGGGGGCTCGCCCCCACCTTTTTCAGCATATTGAACAGGGAACCAAGATTACCCATGCCGTAGTCAATGATGACGATCATTTTTTCCAGTTACCCAATTAACCCTTCTTAATAGTCAGTGACCAATGAAGATATGAGTTTTATCCAGGTATAGATTTTCTATTTTGGTAGTTGCGCCCTCGAATAACAATTAGTTTGAATAATCCTGAAGATTTTGTCAAACTTAAACTAATAACCCAAGATAGAGGACCGAGGAGTGGTTTCTATGTTTCTGTATCCCACCGACCAAAATCGATTTTATAGATAAATATCATCCTTGGTAAGACATCCATAACCTATTGAAATATGTTTTTATCGATATATAACTCTATCAGATTTTCTTTTACTGATCACTGATTACTGAATTACTGATTACTTTTTCTAGGAGGTTGCCATTGAAGGTCATTTTGGCCCGCACCGCGGGCTTTTGTATGGGCGTCAAGCGAGCCATGGAACTGGTTCTGACCGCCATCAACCGTAAACCTGGTAAGATTTACACCTTTGGTCCTCTGATTCACAACCCCCAGGTCCTGGAACTGCTGCGCGAAAGGGGTATCGGCGTCATTGAAGAAGGTCAGTCCATTCCGGATGGATTAGTGGTTATTCGAGCCCACGGCATACCCCCCCAGCGTCGGCAAGAATTGGAGCAGGCCGGCTGCCAGATTATTGATGCCACCTGCCCTCGGGTCGCCAAGGTCCACGCCATTATCCGTCGTTGGGCGCGCCAGGGCTATAATACGGTGATAGTGGGGGATCATGATCACCCTGAGGTCTTGGGATTGATGGGGCATACCCAGGGGCTGGGGCAGGTTATCTCTACCAGCGCCGAGGTAGCCCGGCTTCCGGAGATGGAGAAGCTCATCGTCGTGGCCCAGACTACTCAAAGTGAAGCGGTTTTCAGCCAGATGGTAGCCGAAATCCAGGAACGATTTCCCCAGGCCCAAATCTATAATACGATCTGCGATGCCACCGCCAGTCGCCAGGATGAAGTAAAAAATCTGGCCGGAGAAGTGGAAGCCTTAGTAGTGGTGGGGGGGGCGCGCCAGCGGCAATACCCAACGTCTGGTGGAGATCTCCCAGGCTACCGGGATCCCCACCTTTCACGTGGAAACGGAGGGGGAGTTAAATCTTCAAGAATTAAGCCGCTATAAAACGGTGGGCGTAACCGCCGGCGCTTCCACCCCCCACTGGCTAATCGGCAACGTGGTCACCACCTTGAAACATGATTGGGCCTTCCGGAAAGGCTCTTTGGGAGAATCGTTTTTCCGGACCTGGCGCTTTTTTTTAAAATCCAATCTCTGTGTCGCTCTGGGAGCAGGATCCCTCAGTTATACCTCATCTTTGCTCCAAGAGGTGGAACCCCTGATCGAATATTTTCTGGTGGCCTTTTTTTATATCTATGCCATGCATCTGTTGAATCACTTTACCGATGAGGCCTGCAAACTGAACGACCCGGTGCAAACCATGTTTTATGGCCGGCACCGCCGCTTTCTCTTAATCACCGGAGCGACATCGGCACTGCTGGCCCTAATCCTTGGCCTGGTTTTGGGCTGGGTAGCCTTTCTGTTTATCTTAGGGATGAGCCTGGTGGGTCTCTTGTATAATCTCCAAATCTTCCCTCCCGGACTCTCTAGCCTGACCAGGATTGTCCGGCTTAAAGAAATCCCTGGGTCCAAGAGCATCTTCACGGCCCTGGCCTGGGGGGTTTTGGCGGCATTAATTCCAGTGGTCTCTTCCGACCGGGATATTTCTGCGGCTACCTTTTTAGCCTTTTGCTTTGTCGCCGGTTTGGTTTTTATCCGGTCAGGTTTATTTGAAATCCAAGCCCTGGAGGGCGACCGGGTGGTAGGTAAAGAAACTTTGGCCATCGCCCTGGGAAAGAAAAAGGCGCTGCATCTCCTCTATGCCCTGGATGTAGTATTGCTTTTTACCTTATGGGGGGCCACTTATGCGGGGTTGTTGCCATCCCTGGGTTACGGCCTGCTGCTCTGCGGCTTTTACGCCCTGGGCTATTTAAGTCTTTATAATTGCGGTTACATGGAATCAGGATTACTCCTGGAAACCTTAGTGGAAGGGAATATGCTTTTGGCAGGATTGATTGCCTTTCTTTGGGATCCTTTTCATCGAGGTTTTTAGTTTATTTTTTAGTTAATCCAGCAAGGTAAAATAACTAAAAGATTTATTTGCCACCCTGAGCGTAGCGAAGGGTCTAATGTTATTCAACGATTAGATTCTTCGCTACGCTCAGAATGACAACTTGGGCGGTAAAGATATAGTGCTTACCTTTTTCGAACCCGATGAGACACATGCCGCTTCCAGCTTTGCCACAGCCCCAGATGATACCATGACTCTGTTTTTATTGACCGTTCAGGCTGCCTTACGCTCCAAGAGACCTTCCATCTTCTGCTCCAGACGAGCCACTCTGTCCATTACCAGTTGATGTTCATCCTTGCGGACGATAACTTCATACAAGCGGGCAATAGCCCGATTAGTTTCATCGTTGCGCATAATCAGGTCGATATGTATTTTATCTATTTTTTCGTTGACCTTATCTAACTGAATATCAAACTTATCCATCCTCCCGTCAAACTTATCCATCCTCCCGTCAAACTTATCCATCCTCCCGTCAAACTTATCCATCCTCCCCGACAATTCACTTTTAACTTCCCGGATGTTTTGGGTGATTTCGATCCGCAGCCCATCGATTTTCAAGGTGATTTCGGCCCTCAACTCATCTATCCGCCGGCTTTGGTCAATCAAATGGGCGTTATGTTCGCCTAGACGGGTACTGATGGCCTTGACTTCGCCTCGTAGTTCCTTGATGTCACCTTTTAGTTCTTTCTGTTCCCGTTTAATGTCTTGGAGTTCCGGGAAGATATATTCCTTTAGTGCTGAAACTATAGCTTCTTTGATCTCCATAGCATTTTTCTCCATTTATTTAATTGTTTCAATTATATTGGTTAAATCACCTTTCTGTCAACAGTCATTTTCTCAGCGATTATGATCCCCCTGTGTCTAAATTTGGCCTTCAGAATTTTTTTTATTTTTTTGTTGACAAAATAAGGTCATTGGCCTATAGTACCGCGTAAGAAATAAAATCGCTAGCAAAATTAGCAGGATAATAGGAAGGAGGGGTAAAAAAACAAGTATAAAAAAGATGTTATAAATCAATACTTGTAATCCTGACAGGGGAAAATGGGTAACTTTGACAAAAATTAAGGGGGATCTATGAAAAAAAGATGTTTGATTTTTGCCATGGTAGCAGCATTCGTGATGCTGCCTCTGATGGCCCAAGCCGCCACGGAATTCACCCTGGGCGGTTATCTGAAGCTGGCTACGGGATGGACTTCTGACACCCAAACTAGTTTGAACTTTTCCAACTACGTCACCCGTAATAATGGTTTAAATGGCGGCTTGAATAATGCCGCCATTAACGTTGCTACTGCCGTAAATGCCGCAGCATCTTTTAACAACGTCGTGGCTAACAGAAATCACGGCAAATTGATGATGTCGGCCACCGGCAGCCGTTTCAATTTTACCATCAAGGGCCCGGAACTCTGGGGCGCCAAAATTACCGGTCTGTTTGAAGTGGATTTTGATGGTCAGACTACGGCTACGGCAGGCAACAACCGGACCACCGTGGACAGTGGGCCTAACACCTCCCAAGGCGTCCTCCGGTTGCGTCATGCCATGTTCCGGCTAAACTGGCCCGAAACCGAATTGATGTTCGGCCAGTACTGGGGCGCCCTCAGTGAATGGGGTCCCGATGTCATCGACGGCGGCGCCATGTGTCTCTATGGTTTTCAGAGCTTACGGGAACCGCAGATTCGCTTGACTCAAAAATTTGCCGGCGATTGGCAAGTGGCGGCAGCACTTTCGGCAGCCAACAATGGCCGTTGGGGCATCAACCTGGATGGCAATGATACCACCGAAGGCGAATCTTCCGAAACCCCCAAGGTCACCGGTCGGGTCCGCTATGAAAAAGACCTCTGGGGCAAGGCTCCTTACTTAGGCGCGCTGAAGGGCTTTGTGGCGGAACTTGGCGGTTCCTGGTATCGGACCCGCCATACTGCCAGGAATTTAATCGGAGCCTCTACCTGGGGTTTTAATAACTACCAGGCCAACGGCAATGTCGGAACTGGTGGAGCTCCTTTTGGCGTAGCCAATGGTCAGCTTATGGGGGCTAATGCTAATGGTATCGTAGGCACCTGGCAGCAGGCTAACGCCCAATATCGGAATAACTGGATGATCCAGGGGACATTTTTCATTCCGGTTATCCCTACCTACAGCAAAAACCTGGCGGGAACTATGTCGGTCTTAGTTCAGCCCTTCTTGGGCCAGGGCCTGTCCGGGTGGCGGATGGATCTGCCGAATGCTGACCGGTATTGGTCTTTCCGCAACTCCACGGGCGGAGGAGCAGGTATCCGGTATAATTATAATATAGAAATGGTACAGCGTTGGGGAGTTGGCACCCAGATTCAGTATTACTTCAACAACGAATGGTTTATCAACGCCAATTACGGCATCAACCAGGCGATCGGCAATGCTAACAGCAAAAGCAGAAGTCCTGCGGCTGCGGTAAATGCCGCCAATCCTTTGGGTTATAAGTACGCTACCCTCCAGGATCAAGTAGCCTTAGCTCAGATGGTCAACTTGAACCTGTGGTACCGCCCCATCCAGGCATTGAAGCTGGGTCTGCAATATACCTTCCAGAATTGCGGTTACTATCAGGCAACTTCTGCAACCGCAACTGGTTTTGGAGCGACCGCCATCGCCGCGGATAACTTTGTGGGCAACAAATCCAAAGAAGGTTATACCCATAGCTTGATGTTCGGCGGATTCTTCTTCTTCTAAAAACATAAACTCTTGACTTAGCAAAGCCCACGGGGTAATATCCCTGTGGGCTTTTTTAATTCATGAAGAAAAAATGACCCGAGACGGGAAACCGATGACCGGAGATAAAAGGGATCAAAATACCCCATCCTCCAGGCATATTCATGGCTTGCAGGAGCTTTACCAAGTATGACAATGTAAGCCTTCAGTACTCATCAATCAGCTTTCAGCAAAACACTGATAGGATGTCTCACCGCAACTCTCCCGGGGGGGGGAGGAGGCGAATAAAGAACATTCTCATAAATGGCTTGATTTGTAAGGGTGACGACTGGTGGCTGAGCGCTTACGAGGAATAATATCTTAGGGAGTATAAAAATGAAAAGGGATTGGGCGCGATTGCTGACTACGGCTATGGGGGTCATTTTTTGCCTGATGTTTCTGTTAAACGGGTGCACCCAGGTAAAAAAAATGGTGGGATTCCCCACCACGGAGGAGGATGATTCAATCCCACCGGAAGCTGAAGAAGAGACCGTCATGGTAGACGGCAAGCCTTACGTCCGCAGTAGGAATCCATACTGGCTTACCTATCCCAACCAGCCAGAGTATATCTATACAGAAAAAGGTAAGCAATTTGAAGGGATGCAGTCAACTTTGATGAAGTCGATGGCCAGATATCTGCAAAAAGATCAGAAAAAGGGCAGCATCCCCCCGGAGAAACTGCAAGAGCTGGTCAAACAGGAAGTGGAACGCATTATGCGGGAGCAAGGCTTGGGAGGGGTAATGTTCGCCAAGGGCAAGGGAGAAACCGGCCCCTATCCCGGCAGAGCGGTGGCGGTAATTCCTGCCTTATCCGAGACCCCCCGCAGCTATGAAGGATTAAATCTTACCTTGGCCAACCTGCTGCGGGCGGAATTAAAACGTCAAAAGGATTTTATGGTGATCGATGAAAGCCCGGTCAAGGAAGTCATGGCTAAAAGCGTGACCACGGGCAAGCTGGCCACTCGGCGGAATCTTCAAGCCCTGGGTGACGCCCTGGGGGTCCAGGGGGTCATTATTACCCAGATTGTCCCGCCCGCTAAGGATAGCACCGGGTTTATGGTGATGGAACTTTACGACACCTTTATGGGGTCTCAGGTCAAATCCGTTCTCGAACCGGCGGGCAGCGGAGGCTTGAACATGGACGCGGTCACTAATGCCGTTCGCAGGGATTCTCCTTTATTGGCCAACGAACTCCGAGGGATGGAATGGTTCGGGCGGATTGAATTCATCAAAGAGGGGAAGGCCTATCTCAGCCTGGGACAGAATACCGGGCTCAAGGTGGGAGACCGTCTCAAGGTGGTGACCCCGGGAAAAGAGGTGGTCAATCCCACTACGCATGCTAGCCTGGGATTCACCGCCGATGTGATGGAAGGGGAGCTGAAAGTCACTGACATCGTCGGCACTAATGCCGCCGCGGCCAGCATCACCAGCGGCGGGCCCTTCAAGCCCAACGAAAAAGTGAAGAGTACTAAATGACGGGAGACCGGGGAAAAAGATGACGAGGGACCGGGGACGGGGGAAGGAGATGCTATTTCCTTCCCCTGGATAATACCTTTCTGAAAGCTTGGAGCTTTATAAAAACCTGGTGCCCCTGTTCTCTTATATCCTTAAGATCTTTATCAATGAGATATTTTCGTCTACTAATAATATCAATGCACGCAATAGTTTCCAGATACGACCTTGCCGCCAAGCCAAGAAATCGGTTTTGTTCAGGGTTGCTTTGCCCTGTTGATCCTTCGGCAATGTTCAATACAATTGAAGTAACGGCACGCACCAATTGATCTCTTAGATTAAATCGTTCTGAATTAGGTAATTTACTTACCAATTCGTAAATATTATCGAGATAATCCAAAGACAGTTTATATACATCCAATTCTTGAAACTTATATCCCAAACGTTTTTTCCCCCGTCTCCCGTCCCCGGTCCCCGGTCAGTTTTTTCGAATAACCTCCATCCCCCCCATATAAGGCCGGAGCTTTTCCGGAATAACCACACTCCCGTCCGCCTGTTGATAATTTTCCAAAATAGCCACCAGAGTCCGGCCTACGGCCAGTCCGGAGCCGTTCAGGGTATGGACCAGTTCAGTGCCTTTGGCCCCACCGCGCCGGAAGCGGATATTAGCTCGGCGCGCCTGAAAGGACTCGAAGTTACTGCAAGAAGAAATTTCTCGATACACTCCCTGGCTCGGCAGCCAGACCTCGATATCATAGGTCTTGGCGGAGGAAAACCCCATGTCCCCGGTGCACAGGGTCACTACCTGATAGGCTAATCCCAAGGCGCGCAATACCGACTCGGCATCGGTCAGCAGTTTTTCCAATTCGGCATAAGACGTTTCCGGGGTGGTGAATTTTACCAGTTCCACTTTGTCAAACTGATGCTGGCGGATCAGCCCTCTCACATCCTTGCCGTACGACCCCGCTTCGGACCGGAAACAAGGGGTGTAGGCAGTGTAATAGATAGGCAAGTCAGCTTCGCTAAGAATTTCATCACGGTGCATATTGGTGACCGGCACTTCCGCGGTCGGCACCAAATAGTAGTCCCATCCTTCCAACTTGAAGAGGTCTTCCTTAAATTTGGGTAGTTGACCGGTTCCCATCATGCTGGCGCTGTTGGTCATGAAAGGGGGCAATACTTCCATGTAGCCATGTTTATTGGTATGTAAATCCAGCATAAAATTAATCAGGCCTCTTTCTAACCTGGAGCCCGGCCCCTTTAAAAAGACAAATCGTGATCCGGTTATCTTGGCGGCCCGTTCAAAATCTATAATGTCCAGTTCTTCCCCTAATTCCCAATGGGGACGCGGGGTAAAATCGAATTGGGGCAATTCCCCCCATCTCTTGTAGACGACATTATCCTCACTGGAAGCGCCCACCGGCACGCTGTTATGGGGAAGGTTAGGGATGTTGAGGAACAACTCTGCCAGGGCGGCATCTTTATCCTGTAAGATAGCCTCCAGGTCTTTGATCTGCAGGTTGATCTCTCGAACTCTAGTCATTAAAGGGCCGGCATCCTGACCGGCCTTTTTAAGCCGGCCAACTTTTTCGGACAGGGTATTGCGTTCATGGCGCAGATCTTCAGCTTCAGACAGAAAACGCCGGCGAGCGGCATCTAGATCCTCAAAATCCTCCAAAAAAGCTTCCTGCCCTCGGTTTTTTAAGGCAGTCCGAACCTCGCTAAGATGCTCCCGGACAAATTTCAGCTCTAACATATTTTTCCCCTATCCTCTTTTTTAAGCACCAGCTAATCTGATGAACGACCTAAGACCGCGGTTTTTTCCCCCGTCCCCCGTCCCCGGTCATTTTCCTTTCTCAAAATACTCTTGATTATCCCGCAAAATCTTTATGAGCCCGGAGGCATCTTTTTTCACAACTAACTCTCGGAGTTGGGTCACTATTTCCTCAAATGCAGCCAGGGTAGGGGCATTGGCCTGGTTGCGGAGTTGAATACAGGCATAAAGAGGGTAATTCTGGTTAACCAAATTATGCACCTGATCGAAGACCGCGCGAAAGGTGGGGGTGGAAAAGCTGTCCATCCGCTCCAGGTCGGCCCCCAATTGCCGAAAGGTGGCTCCCAAGGCGATTAAAACAAAATGAGTCAACCCCTGCACCAAAGACATCAAGGTATCATGTTCTGCCGGGGTAGTAATCAAGATATTGGCGCCGGCCTGGGAAAAGATCTCTTGCAGCCATTGGAACCATCTTTCCCCCCGACCGGGACACAATACCATATTGCGCCCGGTCATTGATTCCTCCCCCGGCCCAAACAAGGGATGGGTCCCCACAACTTCCCCGGGAAAGGATTGCAGCATGGCGTTCACGGGCCCTTGTTTCAAAGAGGTCAGATCCGTCAGCAAAGCTTCCGGGCGCATGTGGGGAGCAATCTCGCCGATGATCTCCTCGGTGAGGTGCAAAGGGACTGAAATTACCACCAGGTCAGCCTGACTGGCTACTTCGGGGGCCGAAGGGACTGATCCTGGTTCGGCAATCAGGACTTCCAGTCCCCTGCTTTCAAAAAAACGTTTAAACCATTGCCCCATCTGACCCCTGCCCCCGATAATCCCTACCTTGAGACTCATGAAATTGCTCCCTGCCTTAATAGATAATCAGCCAAAGTCAGTCGGACCATCGCCGCGATGACGGGGACGATGCGCGGGATGGCGCTAATATCATGGCGACCGCCGATGTTAATCGTCTGCGGCTGTCCACCTGTATCAATCGTCTGTTGATCCAGCGCAATGGAGGGGATAGGTTTTACTGCCGCCCGCAGCACAATCTCCTCCCCATTAGATATTCCTGCCAAAATTCCTCCGGCATTATTAGTGGTGAATCCCGTGGGGGTTAGAGGGTCATTGTTTTGAGAGCCCAATAGACGGGCGGCGGCAAAACCTGCCCCTATTTCCACCCCTTTCACCGCCCCCACTGACATCACTGCCTGAGCCAAAGCCGCATCCAGCTTATCAAAGACGGGTTCTCCCAGTCCGGGTGGACATCCTTGCACCCGAACCTCCACCACCCCCCCTAACGAATCCTTTTTTTGCCTGATCTCCTGGACCCGGGCCGCGAATGCCTCGGCGGCCACAGCATCGGGACAAAAAAAAGGATTTTGCCAGATTTGATCCCAGGCCACGGTTTGGGCCCGGACTCCTCCCAGTTCCAGAGTATAGGCCAGGACCTGAATGCCTTGCCTATCCAGCACCTTTTGGGCTACAGCCCCAGCCGCTACTCTAGCCGCAGTTTCCCGGGCCGAAGCCCTGCCTCCGCCTCGATGATCCCGGATGCCGTATTTGACCTGATAGGTATAGTCCCCGTGCCCGGGTCGATAAACCTCCCTTAGCGGTTCGTAGGCCTCGCTTTTAGCGTCTTTATTATAGATGATGAGGCTGATGGGGGTCCCGGTGGTTAGACCTGCAAAAACCCCGGAAAGAATTTCCACTCGATCCGGTTCCCGTCGGGGTGAGGTAAATTCCGAAGCCCCCGGTCGCCGGCGAGCCAGTTCGGCCTCAATTTCCGCTACCGTCAGAGGTATGCGGGGGGGACAGCCATCAATTACTGCCCCTAAGGCCGGACCGTGGGATTCACCCCAGGTAGTCAGGCGAAATAGTTGCCCAAAGGTGTTACCGCCCATTTACCTCAGCCTCCTTCTGGATTGCCAGTTTAACAATCTGATGCGCCACCTGCTCAACGGAATCCTGAGAGGTGGAAATAATGATATCGGCGGCAGCTTGATAAAGAGGTTGGCGCTGGCGTAGCACCTCTTCCACTTCGGAGACCGGATTACTCCCCGTTAAGGATGGCCGTCGGTCTATCTCCTGTTGATCCCGAATCAGGCGGGTTTGGATTTCCTGGGGAGAAGCAGTTAACCAGAAAATCAATCCCTTTTTTTTCAAATACCTCACATTGTCGAAGTCGAGCACTACGCCTCCCCCTGTAGCCAGGACCAGCCCCTCCTGGTCGGCATAACGGCCTACCAGTTTTTTTTCTCGCCCCCGGAAGTCGTCCCAGCCGTAGCGCTGGACGATTACTGGGATGCTTTCCCCCGCCTCCTCTTCCAAAACTTGATCCAAATCCACAAACTGGCGGTGTAAGGCCTGAGCCACCAACTTCCCCACCGTCGTCTTGCCGGTGGCGCGATAGCCGATTAAAATGATGTTTCGCCTCAAAGATGGATTATCTCCCCTTCCCGGGCTGCGGAGACTTCCAGTTGTGCCTGCTGCTCTTTGACATATTGCCGGGCGCGTTTTTCCATATCACGGATCTGACGATCCGTCCGGCAAGGGTCGTGATGGAAAAAAATTAAGCGATGGATCCCTGAGGCCAGGGCCAGTCTGATGGCGTCTATATAAGTGGAATGCCCCCAGCCGCGATGGGAGGAAATTTCCTTGGGAAGATACTGGGCATCATGAATCAGCAGATCGCATCCTTGAGCAAAAAAGGCGTAATCATCCAGTCTCCGGCCAACAGGGCCGTTGGCGCGCAATTCGTTATCGGTCATAAAGACAAAGGATTTTTCATCCTCTCGAAACCGGAACCCCATTCCCCCTTGGGGATGATTGAGTTCAATTCCTTCAATGACCACATTGCCGATGGTGAGCGGACCCCGGGTCAGAACATCCAGGTATCTGATTTGGGCCTTCAGATCATCGAAGGCTACTGGGAAAAAGCCATTGCCTTTACGGTCATCAAAGATGGCAGCCAAACCATAGAAGCCTTTGGGGCACCCGTCCACGTCTATTTGGGTATTTTCCAGATAGATCGGTTTAAAAAAAGGCATTCCCAGCACATGATCCCAATGGTTATGGGTAAGAAGCAGGGTTAGCTGAAGCGATTGGCCCGATTCCAGTAAATAATCCCCTAAGCCCCTGATTCCTGTCCCGGCATCGATAACGAACCGTTCTCCAGAAGCTGATACTACTTCTACACAGCTGGTATTACCGCCAAATTCCACGGTCGATTGACCAGGAGCGGCAATGGAACCCCGCGTGCCCCAGAATCGGATATCCATGTAATCAGCTCTCCTTATTATACGGGAGCCGGAAGACGGGGGACGGGAGCATAAAAGCCATTTCCCCCGTCCCCGGTCCCCGGTCTCCCGTCATCTTTATTCCCAGTCTCCGGTCCTTTATCATTATCTTCCCAAATGACGGCTGTATCAAGGATAATTCGTGCTGCTTGTTGTCGGGCCTGAAGTAAGCGGGGTTCACGAAAGCCGTGACGCCATGTTAGGGTAGCCAGTTCATCGGAAACAACCAGCAAGCCGGCTAATGGTATGCTGCGATAGCGGCTGACCGTGAACAGAGCGGACATCTCCATTTCCACTGCCAGGATGCCTAACGCCCCATATTGTTTTACTTTTTGGGTGGTCTCCCGATAAAAGGCGTCGGTAGTCCAGATCGCTCCGGCGCGATAGTCTTGACCGGCCTGGGCTAATTGCTGGTGCAGCAGTTGGGCCAGATCTGCATCCGGCTGCGGCTGGGGCCAATCCACCGGATAATGGGTTGAAGTGCCTTCTTCACTGTAGGCGCTCTCCGGCAAAACCAGATCACCTATTTTAACATTCCCTTGGAGAGAGCCGCACCAACCCAAAGTCAGGACCAGGCGCGCTCCCCAGGCTATGAGTTTTTCCAGGACCAGGACGGCATAGGGCGCTCCCAAGGCCGGCCCGGCAATGGTTATTGACTGGCCTTGCCAGCACCCTTCTCGAATCGGACAGTCGGCAATTGCTCTGGGCTTGTCTTTAGCCTCGGTTAGACGACAAAGATCTAGATAATCAGCCCGGGTAAAGGTCATGATTAACCGGGGACTAATGGGCAATTCTCGCCGTCCCCGGCGCGGGGTGATGATCGCCTCATCCTCCGGTCCTGGTTGCTGGTTAAACATTTTTACGAATTTAATCAAAATAGGGAAGATAGTCAACTAGGTTTGTGACATAAGAGCAAATGATATCAGGTGGGCCTACATTCTTTTATAAACTTCTCTTCTGTGCCGAATAGCCGTAATAAAAATTATCTTGCCTTCTATATGGTATATTATTCGCCAGTCACCAACACGTTAATACCGCTTATCTTTTGCTGTCTCTAATTGCTTTGATATACGATTATCATGGGGATTCAGTGCAAGCTTTTTGAATTGCTCGCGGATGCGCCTTTCTATCTTGCGGTCTAAGCTATCGAGGCTTTTGGTAGCCGGTTTAGTTATTTCAACCGAATAACTCACAATCCCCGCGACCTTTCATATTCTTCTAAGCTAATATATTCCCCCCGTTCAATTGCTTCTTCCCCTTCCCGGATTGCTTCCCAGTCCTCGGGCGAGAAATACTCTTCCTCTAATCGTTCGTAGAAACTATCCAATATCTGGGTGAATAACTCAGCGTCCGGCCCTTGGGCCACGGCTGTGAATTTTTCCAACAAATCATTGTCAAGCGCTATTTCCATCGGGTAACCCTCCTTTATTGCTTGAGGATATTTGGTTTCTTAAATAAAATTATCGCATTTTGCAGTCTAGTTGGCAAGGAGTGGACTTCCGCGGGCTTGCACCTCAAAGCCCACCCCCCGAAAGGTTATCAGGCTGCCGCTTTTTTATAGATAGGCGACATATCTCTCAAGGTCTGGACAATACCTGGCATCACCTCCAAGACCCGGTCGATATCGGCAGCAGAATTATCCCGGCCCAGGGTTATAAGCAAGGTGCCCTGGGCGGTGGCATGATCTAACCCGGTACTAAGCAGCACATGAGAGGCCCGCAGAGAACCCGAGGCGCAGGCCGACCGGGTGGCCAGGCAGATGCCTTCCTCATCCAGCATCAGCATCAAGCTTTCCCCTTCGATAAATTCCACGGAGACCGAAATGAGATGCGGTAGACACTGGGTAGGATGACCATTAAACCGGAGGTGGGGGATGCGAGCCTGCAACCCTTCAATCAATCGCTTTTTCAAAGCCTTGAGATGAGCTAAGCGCTCCTGCATCTCCAGACGGGCCAATTCTGCGGCTGCTCCCAGGCCAACAATGCCGGTCAGGTTTTCCGTCCCGGCCCGGCGCCTATTTTCCTGACCCCCGCCTTCTAAAAGGGGCCATATTTTGGTACCTTTCCGGATATATAAGGCCCCAACCCCGGAAGGACCGTAAAACTGGTTGGCCGCCAGGCTTAACAGATTTACCCCTAATTCTTTGACGTCAATGGGGATTATCCCGGCCGCAGCCACGGCGTCGGTATGAAAGGCAATTTTGCGCTTTTGCGCGATCTGGCCGATCTCGGCAATAGGTTCAACAGTGCCGATTTCATTATTGCCTGACATGATGGTGATCAGTACGGTGTCATCGGTAATGGCCTTTTCAACTGCACTCGGATCGACCCGCCCAAAGGAATCGACATCCAGCGAGGTCAGGCGGTAATCCAGGAGGCGCAAAGTCCGCAGGACATTGAGCACGGCCTTATGTTCGATATTAGAGGTAATAATGTGGCGGCCTTGCTCCCTTAAGGCCATGGCCACCCCTTTGATGGCATGGTTGACTGATTCAGTCCCTCCGGAGGTGAAGATAATTTCCTGCGGGTCGGCGTTAATTAAGGCCGCGACTTGAGACCTGGCCTGCTCCAGGGTTTGGGACGCCTTCTGCCCGATCTCGTGGTCGCTGGACGGATTCCCGAAGATATGTTCGATCTGATCGATCATGGCCGCTTTGACGCGGGGATGAAGCGGAGTGGCGGCGTAGTGGTCCAGATATATTGTCTTCATAGCGGTTTCCTTTGATCCTGATCTCAGGTATTAGTGTTCGTGAGGTAATTCCGTCCCGCAACCAACGCAGAATTCCGCCTCTCCTTTCATTTCCATCTCACAGAAGGGGCAATAACATTTCCCACCTTTTTCCGGATGATGGTCCTCCGCTTCGGTGGTCGGGGCAACCTTGCCGGCCCGGCGATCAAAATAATTTTGAATGGCGCCCTGGAGAGCATCGGCCCCCAGATTGGAGCAGTGTAATTTGTTTTTAGGCAAACCACCCAAGGCCTCAGCCACATCCGCATTGGTGATCTTCATGGCTTCGGCCACGGTTTTCCCTTTGGCCATTTCCGTAATCATGCTGGAAACCGCAATTGCCGCCCCACAGCCAAAGGTTTTAAATTTGACATCATCGATACGATCATCCTTCACTTTTATGTAGACGTTCATCATATCGCCGCAAACCGGGTTTCCCACCGTCCCTAGTCCATCGGCATCCTCAAGCTCGCCCACATTTCGGGGATTTTTAAAATGATCCATTACAATAGGAGAATACATGGAGCTCCCTCCGCATAAAGATTAAGTTTATTTAGTTAGAATAAGACGATAACGCGGGACGGAAGCATAACAACCCCTTCTCCGGTCCCCTATCTGACGTCTCCGGTTATTAATTTCAAATTAAATACTATCCTCGCTCCGGTCAAGTCATCAAGAAAATTTCTTGCCCAAAATATATGGTTAGAAAATAGCCTTTTAAAGAGCGGTTCGTCACCCCCCTTACGGCCCTCAATCCTTGACGGGGTTGGCCGGGCGAGCCCGACGGTAGCGCCAGATCAGGTATCCAGCTAAACACAGAACTCCCCCAGCCACGACTATGAGGTCCAGGGTATGGGAATAGTGGTGGATAACCTCCCAATGCTCCTTGAGCCAGAGCCCCAGATAGGTGAGGAAAGCGTTCCACATGGTAGCCCCAATGGCAGTATAGACGATAAAAGGCAATAATTTCATTTTCCCCAGGCCGGCTGGAATGGAAATTAGATGCCGGACTATAGGGATAAACCGGGAAATAAAAATAGTTTTGCTGCCGTGGCGGAAGAAGAAAAGTTCGGTCCACTCTAGATGGTGGGGATTAAGGAGCAGATAGCGTCCGTAGCGTAAGACCACGGCCTCTCCTTTGCGGCCCATCCAATAGGATAACAGGGAACCCACAATTGATCCCAAGCTGCTGGCGACAAGAACCCAGACCATCTGAAACTGGCCGGAATAGACGAGAAAACCGGCAAAAGGCATGACCATTTCACTGGGAACAGGAGCAATCATGCTCTCCAAGGTCATGAGCACAAATACCCCAAAATAGCCCAGGTAAGAAATTAGCTGCGTAATATACACCAGTAAGGTTTCTGTCAGTCCCATAAGCTCCTCAAAAGAAAATAATGATTTTTACGAATCTATTTATTCATTATAACCCATTTCTTTTCAGACAAGTCTTTAGAAAATTCCTCTGCACCGACACAGGCTGCCCAGAAAGGGCATTGACTTTTTTTTATGGAATATGCCACAATGGCGGAAGGAGGACAACCGTCATGCACTACCCATCACGCCTCTACGTCATTGGTTTCCTGCTGGGGTCGCTGTTCTGGGCCTCACCAGCACTTGCCTTTATCTCCCACTGGGATCCTAAGGAAGCGTTTTTTATCCGCCAGTTTTCTTACTTGTTTTGGGCCCTGGCCATGCTCTTTTTCTTCTACGAACTCAAGCAGGTTAAATTGCAGCAACATCGTGGGTTCCGACTCCTTGCCGGGGCCAGCGTGTTTTTCGCTTTATGGAATTTTGACTGTTTCATCGGTCAATTTATCGCCTTGTATTTAGACACTGCCGTGACCTCAGGGGGAACAAAAAGTTTTCCCTCGGATCTGAAGATGGCCGAGGTGAGCCATTGGGTATATTATTTCATCAAAATGGATCACTTGCTGCTAGTGCCGGCCTTTTTTTTATTTTACCGGGGCATCAAGGCGTTTGTCCAAGATCCTGAGGTAGGCAAGCGATGAACAACTTACTCCTTTTACCTCTCTGGATAGTGGATATCCTGGGCTCAGCCGTGGTATTGATTCTGGGCTGGACTACTTTCCGGTCAAGTCGTAAACTGTTGGCCCGGGATGCAGAAAATGCCTTGTGGTTATTCCTCTACTGGCTCACTTTGGCTTTGCTCCTCTTTGGCCTCTCCCGGTCCTTGGGACATATTGGCGGTTATGTTCTCTTGTTAACCGGCCATGAATCTTGGGGGAAAGAGATCCGGCCTTATAGCGGCGGCCTGAATGCCATTCTTTCCCTGGTCATCGCTTCAGTTACCCTGTTCTTCCACGATATCCAGAAACTATATCGCCGCATGGAGGCCGACCATCACCATATTGAGGCCACCAGCCATGAGATTCTGGCGCTTAACCGGGAGATGGAGGCCATTGTTATGGAACGCACCATGAGTGAGATGGCCTTGGGAATGGCCGATGGCATTCGCAACCCCCTCCATGTCATTGGGGGATTTGGTAATCGTCTCCTCAAGAAGGCCGCGGCGGATGACCCCGCCCGGAACTGGGCCATAGCCATAACGGATGCCGCCAAGAGCCTGGAACAGATGGTGGAACGGTTCGAGGATCTGGCCCAGAATAAAAAGTCCTTTTTTTCCCAGGAAGATCTGAATAAAATTGTCCGGGGTATTCTGGAGATGTTGGAAGGGGAGTTTGAGCGCAAAAAAGTTCATCTGGTGACCGGGTTGCATGCTGCTCCCGTCTACGGTCAGATGAATAAACATCTCTTAAAAGTGGCGATATCGCACCTGCTGCGCAATTCCCTGGAGGCCACTGCTCCCCAGGGGGAGATCCATGTAACTACCGCCCTGGATCAAAGCCATGCCATTCTGGTTATCCAGGATAGCGGCCGCGGTATGGCCCCTGAGGTTGTCACCCGGGTTTTTGAACCTTACTATACCACCAAAGTGGGAGGCACCGGCCTGGGTATGGTCTTTGTGCGCCAGATCGTCGACGAACACCGCGGCACTATCAACCTGGACAGCCAGGTGGGTCAGGGCACTACGGTAACCATCCGACTACCCAGCCGGTTTAGCGAAGCCTTGATATGAAATCTTGGTTTAGTCCGGATGGGGTGGGCCGCCGCGCCCTCCCCCACTGAAGGGAGTTATAGCAGTTCTCGGAAGTTCTTGCCTAATTTTGTCCCTTCTCCCCTGGAGGGGAGAAGGTTAGGATGAGGGGTAACTAACAGATTACTTTTGAGAATGGCTATAACGGGTTACAGACCCAATTCTTTCATGATTTGGGTATGAAACATATAGGAGGCTTCTCTATCGCCAAACATGCCGAAACGCACTCCTACTTTAGTAATCATATTGGGCTCGGCAACCAGGGTGATTTTGACATCTTTGCCATCCGGTTTGACGGCAATCAGCTTACCGTCCGTAGTAGTAATCTGTTTCTCAGCTATCTTCCAGCGAAAATGCTCCACCGTAGCCATGACAGCCTGCCAGACATCGGGAAGGGGGCGCGGGTACTCCTTTTCCATCGTTCCTTCGATCCACTTATAAGCCCCCACCGCGCCTACCGCCCCCACGGTCATTAAGGCGGTCTCTACACAGCCCGCGCCCAAAACCAGACATAACAAAAGTCCCAGGACTTTGACCTTCCAGTTTTTCTTCATTCTCCCATCCCCCTTAAAGTTCAGCAATATCCGTTTTATGCCATTATTTAGCCGCTATGTCAACGAAAATCCTTTAAGAAAGCTAAAGGGATGGTTCAGATGCCCTTAAATTTTCTAAAATGGCCGGGGCTTCTATTGCCTTTTGAAAATCCTGTCAGGGTCTTCCGCAAATCTTTTGTTGATTATTCATTAATCACATCTGCGCCTTAGACTTTTACCAGTTTAACCTGACTCTGGTAAAATACTGCGCTGCCGCCCACCGGGTCCACCAAACCAGTATTTTTCAGGACCGGATCGAGGCGCATGGCGGCGTTGGCGTGCACCCCGGTGCCTCGTCTTTGGTCCACTGCCACCGAGATCCCGTCGATGACCACCGGAGTGGCGCCGTAGGCCCAATGCCCAAACCCGAGAGAAAAGGCTACTACCCCCGGCCTGATCCCCTGCTGCAGGTGGACCTTGCCGATCATGGGTTTTTTCTGGCCGTGGCCCAGGTCCCAGAGCCCGGCTTCATTGGAGACGCACACCACCTTCACCTGATCCCCGGTTTTGAGACCCAGCCGTTGACCATCGGTCACCGAGAGCTCGATGAAATTCTCCGGTAGCAAGGCATCCAGCCAATAGTTGCTGATCGTCCGGCTCTTGGTTTGGGAGATGGTTTTATAAGTAATTAGGGTTAGATCGTAACCCTGGGCTTCGTCGTTCAACAGTCGCCCCAGGCAGTCCTGAGGGCCTTCGAAATAATCGGCATGGCCCACATAAGGTTTGCCGGTCATGGAATTTTTCGCGGTGACGAGATTGTCGAAATAAATCCCCACCATTTTGCCGTACTTGTTGGCCATTTGCCCGTCTTTGTAAGCCTTGTTGTACTCCTGGAAACGGCCGCCGCGATTTAAGACGTAAACCACCTGCGGCCACCACTCCGGCCCCACCACCGCCTGCCAGCGTTTGGCATCGAAGATGGTGGGGAGCAGGTGCCGCCGGGACTGCTCGAAAATCCTGATTTCCTCGGGGCTGGCGGCCGGGACTTTTTCGGAGCCGTCCGGCTTGTCGCCCCTGGCGATGTTGGCCACCATCCGCAAGTACATATCCTCTTCCCGCTTCAGGTGCAGCCCGGGACCGAAGGCATTTTCCCCAAACCCCGGCGCCTTGAGTTTTTCAGCCAGGCCCAGGATCAGTGATTCCATCGACAGCGGCATTTGCTCTCCATAGACCGTCACCGTGTCGGTCAACGGCGCCGAGGCCGGCTGCCGGAAGGGAGCCACCTTGGGGGTTACCGAGGGGTGCGACCCGGAGAATTCCCAGCGTTCCAGGTAAGTCAGGTCGGGGAAGATGTAATCGGCATACATGCTGGTTTCCCCGATGACGATGTCGGAAACTATAAATAAGGGCAACTTCTTGGGGTCGGAGAGAATTTCCACCAGTTTATGACCAGCGGGCAAAGAATAGATCGGCGTACCCTGGTAGAGCATCAAGGCCTTAATTGGATAGGGATAGGCATCTCCCAAACTGGGAATTACTTCTTGATAGATATCGCTGGCAAAGGGATACCATATCCGTTTGGCGGGGTAGCCTTGAAACAGGGTGGTCTTATCATACTTCACATCATGGCGAATGATGGAAATACCCCAGGGTTTGAGTTTCCCGCTCTGTTTGGAGGTGTCAAAGGGCTTGCCTTCTTTGTCGCCGACGATATCATAGGTCGTGGCCTTGGCCAGCCCGCCCATCCAGTCATGGTTGCCCATCAAGGTGTTCAAGAGCATGTAGGTCAACACGTTGTAAAAGCCGGAGGTATGCTGGGACACACCCCGGTGGATGTCGGCCACCGCCTTTTTCCCGTGGCTGGTGAATTCCCGGGCCAGGTCCACCAGGTCGGACTCCTTGACCCCGGCCAGTTTGGCCCAGTCGGCCATACTTTTGGCCGCCGCGGTATCAAAGTAAATCTGCAACACGCTCTTGACTTTGATACCGTTTACTTCCGTATCCACCAGCAGGCCGCCTTCCACCGGATCGTTCTCATTATTGGGATCAAAGGGCCTGGCCTGGCCGCCGCTAAACACCATGAAGGGGTCGAAGTCCCAATCGCCGCCGTCTTTGGCGTCTTTTTTGGGGCGTTTTTCCACCGGCAGGCCCAGATCGGAGCCCCGCAGGAAGGTGTCGGGTTTGCCGTCTTTTATCTTGACCAGCCAGGCGGCCTGAGTCCAGGTGGGTTCGTTGTCCGCCTTGGCCGCGGCCTTGTTGGCATTGGCCAGATAGCGGGCGTCGTAGCGCTGGTTGTCGATGATCCAGCGGATCAGGCCCCAACCCACCGCGGCAACGCCGTTGGGCCGCACCGGCAGCCATTTCCAGGCGCGAGAGGCCGTTTTGGAGCAGCGAGGGTCCACCACGGCGATTTTCAGGCTCCCATCCGCCGTACCCTCGGTTATCTTGGGAGCCCGCCAGGGCGGCCCATAGTTGGCCTCAAAGGGATTGGCGCCCACAAAAAGAATAAACTCGGCATTACCGGTATCCGCTTGCCAATAAAACTTGCTGCCCTTGGTGAACTTGCCTTCCACGAACTGGTCGCTCATGGCCTTGCAGGTGAAATAGAGAGAGCCCTGGCAGACGGTAGTATGTCCATGGGTGTTGGTGGAACCCATCCCGCTGCCCACCAACCGTTTCAACATTTCAGCCCGACCCGCCTTCAGACGGCCCCAGTTCAGGCAGAACTGATTATTCTTGGGTCCAAAATCCGGATGCTCAGGATCGATGAGGTATTTGAGATTGTCGGCGTGTTTCTGCTTAAAATCATCCAGGGACATTTTTTTCGCAGCCACTTGGGCGGCGTCTTCGGCCAGGGCGGCGGAGAGCTTGGGATCGCGCAGGGTGCAGATATCCTGTAGCCCCTCCACGCGGCCCTCGCCAAACAGATCACCGCCATTGACGATCTCAGTGATGGCCTGGTCAAAGGGAATGGTCTGCCACTTGTTTTCACCCCGCTGGCCGGCCCGCTTCAAGACCTTGACGATACGGTAAGGATCATACAGGGTCTGGATGCCGGCCTGGCCCTTGGGGCAGAGCGAGCCTTCCACTGTAGCAGCTTCGGCTATGGGAGTAGTATAAGATATATTCGGAGTTAAGGTCCAAGGACTGTAAGGATTGCCGTCAATCTTGGCCACCAGGCCGTCGACGAATTTCACCTTAATGCCGCAGTTGGTATTGCACTGCTGGCAGACGGAATAAATCTGATTCTCCGGCAGGTGCTGGAGATAGGCATCCCCCACGTCAAAGAACAGGCCGCCGCCGGCTGCCGCTTCCAGCACCCGCTCCAGGCTCGAGGAGGCGGCCAGGCTACAGCCGAGGAAAGCCGAGCATTTGAGAAAATCCCGCCGGTCCATCCGGGCGTCAAAGTATGTGACCTCAGGTTTGGACTTGTTGTCAGACATGCTCTTCTTCTCCTTTCCCGGCAGGAATAACCGGCAGCCAACGGGTACCCAGCAAGAAGGTTAACAGACCCAGGGATATCACCCAGATGCTCACCAGCCATTCATTCAGATTGGGGACATAGCTCATGCTCAGACGTTTATCGAAAAAGGCGTTTTGCAAGCCTTCCAGTTTATAGACCGCCTGGTCGGGGATCAGGAAGTTCAGGCGCACCGCGATAAAGGTAATGACAATCAAAAAGCAGGCCCAGGCCACGGTCCGGGAATCTTCGTGACGGCTGACCAATAGATAGAGGGGGACAAAGCTGCCCAGCCCTAAATGGACCAACCAGAAGACCCACCAATAAGGGCCGAAGAGGATGAGGTTCAGGCTGGTCACCGTGGGCAAGAATCCGGACCAGTAGCCCACAAAGATTTGGAGCAATTCCAACAGGAGAAAGACCACCAAAATAAATCGAATAACGTGACCTAGAGTATGGACAATTTCTTCCTCACTCTGGAAGATGTAAGCCAGGAAAGTAATCAGCGCCCCGCCCGAGAGCAAGGCGGTCATCACAAACAGCAGCGGGGTCATAGTATTCCAGATAGGGCGATTCAACAATACCGCAAAGATCGCGCCGTTGGTGCCATAAAACAATAAGCCCACCGGTAAACTGATGATGGACAGCAGTCGCACCCGGTCATGGTCCCTCTGCCGATCTGCCTCAGTGTATTCATATTTTCCCAAAGCCAGCAGGCGGTAGATTTTATGCCCGGGGCGCTGGGCGTCTTGGGACCACTCAATGATGGTCTCCCGGAGGAGGAAAAAGCATTCCAGGGCGTAGATGGCCATCATGGCCATAGTAAAGAGGATCATCCAGGCCATCATAGAAGAGAAATTTGGGGAGAGGAGGAACTGGAAGACCCGGAAGGGATGGCCCAAATCCAAGGAAATAATGATCACCTCGCAGGTAATGGCCACTAATACGGTGAAGGCGGATAACGGCCCGATGGGGGCAAAGACTTTGAGGCGGAAGACATACGTCAGGATGGTGATCAAGAAGGCCCCGGCGGTGAGGCCCAGAAAAAAGAGATAGACCGCCACTTCCAGGCCCCAGGTGATATAGGAGCCGTAAGCCACAGCCCGCTTCCCCAGGAAAATAACATTGCCCAACCCCCAGAGGCCGACCAGGAAGCCCAGACCGGCCACCCCCAACAGCATCTTATAATGTTTTTCTTGCATGGGACGCCCTCCCTTTTAACCCAGATAATAGACTGCGGGGTTGGTGCCAAGTTCCTCTTTCAGCCGCCAGACCCGAGGCGAGCCGATCTGTTCAAAGACCAGGCTGGCGGGGTCGGTGCGGTCTCCGAAGTAGGTCGCTCGCCCCACGCAGGTAGTGACACAGGCGGGCAGCATACCCACGGCCAGGCGATGCAGGCAGAAATGGCATTTGCGGGCATTGCCCACCGGCGATCCTCCATTGCGTATAGGCCATTTCTTGCCGTATTCCGCCGCCGGGTGGGCCTCGTAGCCCTGAGCGGCAACCTTTCGTCCCACAAGCTTCTCCGCGACCTCCGGGGTCCCGCCGGTGTACCATTCTCCGAAATCCGAGGTGCGGGCGGCATAGGGACAGGCCACCAGGCAATAGCGACAGCCGATGCAGCGGTTGTAATCGACGATGACGGCTCCCTGCTCATTTATATAGGTGGCGTTCACCGGGCAAACTTTGGTGCAAGGGGGGGTCTGACATTGGACGCAGGGGCGAGGCAGGAATCGTCGTCGCACCGCGGGGTAATGGCCGAGCTCTTCTTCCAGCACCGGGCGGTAGACCACCCCGGGAGGGAGCTTATTCTCCGCCACACAGCCGATGGTGCAAGCATGGCAGCCGATGCATTTAGCCAAATCAATCACCATGCCCCACTTGATCTCGGCGGGCTTCTTCTGCAAAGCTCGCTTGAGATCTTTTTGCATGCGGATCAAGGGGTCTTCTGCGGGTAGGTCTCGACCCATGGAACCCTCCTTCCCAGATGATGTAAGTTAAAAATTATGGAAGTTATTACAAAAAATAATATATAGACAGTTCGTGAGAAATCAATAATTGTGAACACTTTCTCAATATCGTTTTTCCAAACTTATTACCTTGTAAGACTGTCCTCCTCTTTTTAAAATCTTGGTAAAAAATCTGGCGCGCCGGATTTAACTCTCAATAGTGTTTTAATTGATAAGAGCTGATTCATTTAGCTCAATATCTAAATGGAGGCATTGACAATGCAACAGAGAAAATCTGTTAAGAGGTATTTCCCCATTCTTTTAGGTGTGGGTCTGGTGTTCGTTATGATGACGGCTACAGCCCAGGCGGGCGGTTGGGGTCAATGTGGCGGCGGTAGAGGTGGAATGAATGCGAACCTGACGCCGGAGCAAAGCGCCCAGGTATTTGATCTGAGACAGAAATTCATGAATGATACCGCGGGCCTGCGTAAGCAGATGTTTGAAAAGCGGGCGGAACTGGCAGCCCTGGGTCGTTCCGGCAATCCGGATCAGCAGCAACTCCAGAGTAAACAACAGGAACTTAACGTCTTGCGAGGTCAGATGAAAGAAAAGGCTACCGCCTTTCAGAGTGAGTTACAGCAGAAAGTCCCGGGCGCCAAGGTAGGGCGGATGGCCTTTGCCGGTAGAGGCAAGGGCAACGGCAGAGGCATGGGTAATGGAAGTGGCGCGGGTTGTGGCATGATGGATCGCGGCTTGTAAGTATTGTCCATATTATCGTAAATTATCAGGCTTTTCTCTCGGGGTTGTCTGCTTGCCGGCAGATGACCCCACCCCCTAATTTTATTAACTTCAAAGTGAGCAAGAAAAGCCTTGAGGTAACATTATGAAAAAATTTGTCACAATTTTAATAACTATGATTGTTATCTGGTCAGCCGGTTATTCCTGGGCCCAGCGCCGCCTGCCATCAGCCGAAGGAGGACGGATTCATTACAGCACCCTCTATAAACCCGGAACCGTTGAGACGATCAAAGGAGAAGTGGTCTCTTTGGGGAAAACGGCCTCCGGCAATGGCAAGGCTCTTTGTGAAGTTCTGACCCTTAAGACTTCTAAGGACAACTTCTGGGTTATTCTGAAACCTGAAAATTACAATCCCAAGATTAACCTTAATATTCAACCCGGTGATCAACTCGAAATCACCGGCTCGAAAATACTGCTTCCAGGAAAAACAACTATCATTGCTGCGCAAATAAAGAAAGGCAACGAAACCTTGACGCTACGCGATAGCAAAACCGGCCGTCCTATCTGGGCGGTGGCTCATAACTGGCATGTTCAAAGGTAACTTCTGGATGTTCAATGTCTACCGGCCCATTTCTAAAATTGCCGCTTATGCTTATAAAGAAATAAATCTTGTTGACATATGCCTTATATATAGATAATTAACTATATTCATAAACAGGCACATACCTATAAAACTAAGGAGGATTGAAGCATGTTGAAAAAAATGGTTTGGCTGGTGGGATTAATCGGTATTTTCAGTTTCATGGTTGTTTCCCCATCCTATGCCCAGCCCGGCATGGGGCGTGGACAAGGAGCAGGGTTGGGTCAGGGAATGCAATCCGGCAGAACGTTTGATCCTAAAACTGTAGAGACCATGAACGGAGAAGTTGCCACCGTGGAAAAAGGCGTCCAAGGACAGAGGATGTCTTATGAGGTGCGTTTTTCCCTTAAAACTGACAAGGAAACAATTCCGGTCATACTGGGGCCGAGTTGGTATGTCGACAAACAGGATTTCAAAATTGAACCTAAGGATACGGTTGAAGTTACAGGTTCCAGGATAACCGTTGACGGACAGCCCTCGATCATCGCGGCAGAAGTTAAGAAAGGGGCACAGCTCCTGAAACTGCGAGATGCCACGGGGATACCGGTTTGGGCTGGACAGGGCAGAAATCAATAACCTAATATCTTAGACGCCGAGGGAAGGGGCATCTAAGTTCAGGCCCCTTCCCTCACCCCAGAGTCGTTATTTTATTACCGTCCCAGGATGGTTGACTTATGAAGCGAAATTGGCTCGTTTGCCTGGTGGTTTTTTCCCTGGCGCTTAATTTGGGGGGAGTCATCACTTTCGCTTACCTGCGTTATCAGAACGGTGCGGTGGCGAACCAGAGGCAGACTTCGCCACCCTTAGGCCTAAGGAAATTGTCGGCTGCCCTTGATCTTGATCAGGAGCAACGCCGCACTATTGAGGGGTTTATGTCGGAACATCACCGCCGGTTTAGCTCCTTGCGGATGGCAATGGCTCCCAAGCGTCAGGAATTGTTAGAAGAGCTAAGCAGAGAACCACCTGTCTGGAATGTAATAGAGGCAAAGCTCATGGAACTGCGTGATCTCCAAAGAAAATTAGAAGAAGAAGTATTGAAATTTTGTTTAGAAATCCAACGCCATTTAAAACCGGAACAGAAAATCATTTTTCTAGCATATATGGAGTGTCGGATGTTTCCCGGCACTAGCGGTAAAGGCCGTTCTTGCAATATCGGCCTCCGATCCAGACCCGGAAAAGGCCTGGGATCCGGTCGCCCCGGCGTTGAGCCAGCTAGTCCTCAATAGAAACTCAGGGCCATACTGGTTATTCTTTTTCATCGCGGGATCAACTTATTGAAATGGTAAGGAGTATATCGATGGATAAAACAAAACTCAATTTCCTTATCGACGCCTTAATGTTTCTCTGCATGATGGCGATTGCCGGGTTGGGAATGCTCATAAAATATATCTTGCTTTCCGGCAGAGATGCCTGGGTTCTGTATGGACGTAAGGTAGATATGTTGTGGTTAGGAATGGACCGCCATGAATGGGGAGAGGTGCATCTCTATCTGGCTTTTTTCCTGTTGGGGCTTCTGGTTCTGCACATCATTCTCCACTGGCAGATGATTCTCATTCTTTTTAAAAGATTAATATCCGCTCCCATTAGCAGGATAGGAATTGCCGCTATTTTTCTTATCTTATCATTAATACTGATATATTTTCCTTTCTTGATAACTCCGGAACTTAATGAAAGCGGCCCCAAGGGAAGGGGTTATGGCATCGAACGCAGCAATGATAATTCCGAAGATGGCATTTACTATTTGGGATAAAGTTAAGAAGGCGCTAATTTGATCTTAGCCTAGCAAAAATAACTATGACATTTATCAAGCTTATCAATAAGGAGAAATAGACCCATGCCTACAAATATTTTTCGCCCGGATAAATCAAAGCCTTCATCAGTGCGACCATCGCGGTTCACCCTTGACCGGATGCTAAAGATTATTGTCCCGCCGGGGCTGCTGATCGCCTTGATAATCTCTCTTCAGATAGGTTCATTTAATGGCTATATTCAACTATTCAGGCTCAAAAGCTACACTTCCTTTTTGACGGCTTTGGGAGCAACTTATACTCTGGCCTTGCTGGCTTTCCATTTGGTTCGCACTTTCCTATGGTGGCGCTATCAAGCTTATCCTCTTCCGACCGGAACTCTTCCCTCTGTCACCGTGATTATTCCCGCCTTTAATGAAGGGGCAATGGTGGAAAAGTCTATCTACTCGGTGGCTGCATCCGATTATCCCGCCGACCAACTGGAAATTATCTGCATTGACGACGGTTCCCTGGACGATACCTGGCATTATATCCAAGAGGCCCAAGAACGCTATCCGCACCTGATCCGAGCCATAAAATTTACTGCTAATCGGGGGAAGAGGGAAGCGCTGTATGCCGGCTTCATCCAGGGGCGGGGAGAATATTTCATCACCGTCGATTCGGATAGCGTCATCGAACCGGACACCATAAAACAAATCCTGGCCCCCCTGCTCCAAGACCCCCAAATCGGCGGGGTGGCAGGAAATGTTAAAGTTTATAACCGCACTCGAAATCTGTTAACCCGAATGTTGGGAATCCGCTTTATTCTTTCCTTTGATTTTCTGCGGGCCTCGCAATCCATGTATGGGGCGGTATTTTGCACTCCCGGAGCCTTGTCCGCCTATCGCCGGGAGGCCATCATGTCTATCTTGGAAGAATGGCGCGCGCAAACCTTTTTGGGAGTTCCCTGCACCATCGGTGAAGACCGGGCCTTTACCAACCTTATACTGCGGCAAGGATATTATACAGTCTATCAGCGTAGCGCCGTGGTGTATACCGTAGTTCCCGAGAACTACCGTAATCTGTCCCGAATGTTTCTGCGTTGGGATCGCAGCAACTTCCGGGAGTCCTTTATCCAACTTTCCTATCTGTTCACTCGTTATCGGAAAAAGCACCGTCTGTTACCGATCTTAGATTTTTTTGTCAGGGAATTGGAGTTTCCTATAACCAGTATGTTTTTCCCCCTGGTTTTATTGTCATTCCTCTGTTGCCCTATCGTAATAGTAAAATTCATTACCGCCATGGCTCTAGTATCTTTTGTGTTTACCTACTTTTACCTGAGGGAGGAACGGAGTTTTGATTTTATCTACGGCATCCTCTTCTCTTATTATTCCTTCCTTTTCCTCAGATGGATCAAGCCCTTCGCCTTTCTTACCCTGAGAAACGGTCGCTGGCTAACGCGATAATCACTGGAATGCAAAGGGTGGGAGAGGAATGAAGCAACGACTTTTGGTAAAAAAATAGTAGTGAACTGTATTTCAAGATTTTATTAATTCTTAAAATATGTTTCTTAGTGGTACCAATTAGTTATTGGTGTGAAGGGGCTATAGGTCTGGCAATGGATTATCAAGTAATTTGCCTATGGTCTGGTTATTCTTTATTAAACCTGGCAGGAGAGTGAAAATGAGGTTGTATTTAATCCTACCTTTTACCTTTTTTATATCTTCATGTGCCGTACTGCCCCACACCGATGCCTATGCACCGGTACCTGGTTTTAAAGAGCATGAGGCACCGCCTCCTCTGGCTACACCGCCACCTGAGATCCAGCCTCAGAAGATGGAAGGGGCTTTGTCCCTGGACCGTTGTGTGGAAATCGCCCTGGCCAATAATCCCGAAGTGGCGGCAACCAACTGGGAGGTCGACGTGGCCGGCGCTAAGCTGGACCAGGCCAAGGCGGCCCGGTGGCCTACCTTAAATTTTGAGGGTAATTATACTAAATACCTCAACTCTCGTCCGTTGTACGAAGCCCGGTACAATAATCAAAGAAGGCTGTTCACCAAACAGCAAAGCCTGGGCAATATCATTCTGAAACTTCCCCTTTTCACCGGTGGACGCATTATCAATGAAATCAAGGCCGCCGAACTGATCCATCTGGCGGAATTGAATCGCCTGTCCCGCACTCGAGATGAGCTGGTCTTTAACGTTTATAGCACCTTTTATAGTATTTTCAGCCAGGAGAAGGTGATTGAATCCCTAAAATTTTCCCTACAAGCCATGCAGGAGCAGCGGCGAAAAATGGTCAAGATGGTAGAGGTGGCCAAGGCCGCGCACGTGGATTTGATGCGAACCGATGTGCGGGTGGCAGATATAGAGCAACTGTTGGTGAAAGAAGAGAATACTCGAGAAATTCAAAAACGGGTCCTGGCCAACCTGATGGGTATGGATTATGAAAAGGCCTCCCTAAAACTGAGCGGTGAACTCTCGTTTGCATCTATGATCTTTAGTACAGAAAAATTGGTGCCCCGGGCTTTGGAGCAGCGCCCGGATTTCATCGCCGCTCGGGAGAGGTTAGAAAGCCAGGCCCGGCGGGTAGACGTGGCCCGGGCCGGGCATTACCCCAACGTCAACCTGGTAGGGGCTTATGGCTATCGGGGTACCGGAGTATACGGAGTACTTGATGATCGAGCCCAGCCCGGAGGCAAGGTCCCAACCGCAAGAAATCGCGGTCCCTTTTATGACGACGACGGGCAAATTGGCATGACCCTCACTCTGCCTCTGTTCGAAGGCGGCCGGATCTCCGCCAAGGTGAGGGAAGAGGTCTCCGCCCTGGGTGCGGCTCAAGAGCGGTTGCGCAAGCTTAATCTGCAGATTCGCCAGGAAGTGGAAACCGCGGTGTTAGATGTCTCGTCCAGTACGGAGCGGGTTAAGGCCCTGGAAAAGGCTATTGAACAGGCCCGGGAAAGTTTGCGGGTGGAAACCTTGAAATACAATCTGGGGGCCGGCGCTATTTCTGATGTGCTTGATGCCCAGGCGGCGCAATTGGTGACCGAAACCAGTTATTACCGCGCCCTGGCAGACTTTCGGATTGCCGTGGCCCGGCTCAAACTGGCAATGGGGGGGAATCTGACATGAAGAAGACGATTACGGTCCTGACAAGCATAGCAGTCCTGATAATAATCTCTCTGGGGGCCTGGCCGGCCTGGGGCCAGGAAAAGGGGAAAGAGGAGACGGCCAAGGCCAAGCCGCTCCCCGCAGTGGCCGTGCATAAAGCGCAGGTCGCGCCGCTCTCCCGGACCCTGGAATTGACGGGCACGGTGACTCCGACCCGGCAGGCGCGGTTAGCTTCACCCGGTGAAGGGCCCATCCAAAACTGTCGGATCCGGGAAGGCGATCAGGTCAAACGGGGAGAGCGGGTGATTACCATCGGGCGTTCCGGCGCGGCGGCGGCCCAGGTGACCGCCATGGCGGAGTCCGTGAAAGAGCAGCAGGCTGAATTGAACCGCATAAAAATCCTGGTGCAAAGCGGCGCGGTTCCCGGTTCCCAGTTGGACACCGCCAAGGCTAAATATGAAGGCGCCAAGGCCCTGTTGGTCAAGGCCCGAGAGATGGCCGGGGATTTCTCGGTGGCAGCCCCCTGGGACGGAGTAGTTTCCAAGGTCCTGGTGAAGGATGGCGACTTTGTAGGGCCGCGGGCTCCTTTGGTGGAAATGTATGATCCCCATAGCCTGGTGATCCGAATTGCCGTGCCTGAGGCTCAAGCTGCCGAGATCTTCAAGGGCACACCCGCCATTATCCAACTGGACGCCTATCCGGGCAAGGCCTTTGAAGGCGCAATCAGCCTGGTTTACCCGGACCTGGACACCCGGATGCGCACCCGGACCGCCGAGGTGAAACCGGGCGCGCCGGTGGCCCTTATTCCCGGCATGTTCGCCCGCCTTAAACTGACTTTACAGACTGAGACGGAGTCGCTGGCGATTCCTGCTGATGCAGTCCTGGTTCTGCCTAATGGCGAAAAGGCGGCTTATGTTCTAAAAGACGGTAAAGCCTTACGTCGAGTCGTTCAAACCGGCCTGGAGGCGAAGGGACAAATTCAGATTGTTTCCGGTATCCAACCAGGGGAAATGGTGATTACCGCCGGCAATGAAAAGCTGAAAGACGGCATGGAAGTGAAGGCTCAGGGAGGAGCAAGTAAATGAAGGTAACCAGTTATGCCGTGCGGCGGCGCATCGCCACCACGGTCATCACCATTGCTCTGCTGGTGTTGGGCATCTATAGCTTCATCCTCTTGCCGGTGAACTTCCTTCCGGACATCACCTATCCCTTGATCAAGGTACACATCTGGTGGCGCGGGGCGACACCGGAAGAGATCAGCACCAACATTGCCGATCCCCTGGAACGGCAAATGGCCATGGTGGAGAACCTGGATTATCTGGAGTCCTCTTCCATCGAAGGTATGTACACCCTTTTGGTCAACTTCAAATATGGGATCAACGTGGACGTGGCCTACCAGGACGCTCTGGCGTCCATGGCCCGAGCGGCCCGGCAGCTCCCCAAAGACATCGACACGCCCCTGGTCTTTAAAGCGGACCCCTCCCAGTTGCCGGTGTTGCAGCTCACCATCAGCTCCGACCAATGGGATTTGACCAGGCTACGCACCTGGACGGAAAACTGGCTGCAATATCAACTGCAGGCGGTTCCAGGAGTAGCGGGTACAGATATTGTGGGGGGCCTCAAACGAGAGATCCGAGTGCACTTGGATCCTAACTCATTGGAAAAATTCGGCCTCACTCTGCCGGCGGTGATAAAACGCCTTCAAGAGGAAAACATTGAGCAATTCGGCGGGCGCGTAACCGTGGGGCGCCGAGAATTTATCGCCCGCACTATTGGAGAATATCGCAACCTGGACGATATTCGCGCCGTGGTCCTGGCCAATGGCGGCGCCGGCAAGATTTACCTGAAGGACGTGGCCCAAGTGGAAGACGCCCACGAGGAGGTCCGGGTCATCACCCGGCTGGGTGGCAAACCCACCGTCAAGCTTAGCGTCCTCAAGCAGGCGGATGCCAACACGGTGGAAGTGGCCCGAGCGGTGAACAAAAGGATTGAACAGCTCATGCCTTCCTTACCTTCCAGCGTTAAGATGGGCATGGTAGAGAACCAGGCGGATTATGTCACTGCCGCTTTAAACGGAGTGCGTAACGCCGCAGTCGAAGCCGCCATCCTGGTCATTGCCATTGTCTACTTATTTTTAGGGAGTTGGCGACACGTCCTGGTAATGCTTTTGGTCCTGCCTATTACTTTGATTCTTAACTTCGCTCTTATGCAATTGGGGGGCTTTTCCCTCAATATCTTTTCTCTGGGCGGGCTGGTGGTGTCTATTGGCGTGGTGCTGGACAACTCCATTGTGGTCCTGGAAAACATCACCCGCCTGCGCCAGGTGCATCCGGAAGAGGACGGGTTCTCCCTGGCGGAGCGGGGCACCGGAGAGGTGTGGGTGCCCATCCTGGCCTCCACCCTCTCCTCCCTGGCCCTGCTTCTCCCCTTTTTGCTGGTGCCGGGCCTCACCAGCCTTCTCTTTCGGGAGCTCATCATGGTCGTCGCCGGGGTCTTTTTGGTGAGCCTGGCCCTGGCGGTCACTCTCACCCCCATGCTCACCGCCATCATCGTGGGCCGGGAAAAGGGCGGCCACCGGGAAGGCTGCTTCCTCAGGTGGTTTCGCAACATGACCGCGGGCTATGTCTGGGTCCTTGAACTGTCCCTCCGCTATCGGAAGCTGGTCTTCGGAAGTTTCATCCTGATCCTCCTGGGGGCCGTGGCCCTCTTCCCCTGGCTGGGGAGCGAGTTTCTGCCCCGCATGGACGACGGCCGAGTCATGGTGAAGGTCAAGCTGCCCACCGGCGCGTCCCTCACCGAAACCAGCAAGATCTTGAGCAGAGTGGAAGAGAAACTTCAAGGCGATCCCTTGGTCGAAAGCTACGTTACCATGGCGGGCGGCAAGGTCTGGGGGCTGGCCACCTATGAAATCGCTAATGAAGGCCAGGTAGATATCCAATTAGTTCCCCGTCATGCCCGGAAGACCGGCACCAAGGCTTATATTGAGCAGTTGAAAAAGACCCTGGCTCCCATCTCCATCCCCGGGGCCAGGCCCATGGTCATGCAACCGCCGGTTAAGGGTATCCGCAAACTGGGGGAAGCGGATATAGAAGTCAAGATCAAGGGCCAGGAATTGGACAAGCTTTTTGATCTGGCCCGGCAGACCTCCGAGTCCATGAATAAGCTGGCCCATTTCACCAACGTGTACGTGTCCATGGATATGACCAAGCCCGAGTACCAGGTGGAAGTGGACCGGGTCCGGGCCGCGGAATTGGGGGTCTCCGTGGTGGACGTGGCCGGCACGGTGCGCTCCTTGGTCAGCGGTGCGGTAGCCACCCGCTACCGGGAAGGCGACTACTTCTACAACATCCGGGTAATGATTCCCGAGCAGCATTTTACCTCCAAACAAGAAGTGGAGAATTTGGTGTTGAGCGGCAACCAGGGGGGATATCTGCGGTTGAAGGACGTGGCCCGGGTAATCCCCGCGGTGGGTCCGGTGGAAATAGCCCGTGAAGACCAGGTGAAAGAGGTCGTCGTCCGGGGCGATGCCGCGGGGGTGAGTGTCGGCCAGGCCCTGGGTGAGCTCAAAGAGGCCGTCAGCAAAATGAAGCTGCCGGTGGGCTACGAAGTCTCCTATGGTGGCCAGGCCCAGATGATGGCGGAAATGCAACGCGCCGTGTTGCTTATCCTGGCTTTCGCCCTGTTCTTTGCCTTCGTGGTCCATGCGGTGGAGTTCAACAGCCTGCGGCTGCCGGCCCTGATTCTGGCCTCCGTGCCCTTCTCCCTGGCCGGCATGGTGTATACGCTGCTCCTGACCGGGTTTCCCGTGGGTGCGACGGTGATCATCGGCGTCCTCATCGTGGTGGCCGCCACCATCAATGAAGGGGTGCTCCTCATTACTTTTGCGGATGATTTGCAGCGGGAGCGACACCTGTCACCCCTGGACGCGGTCATAGAAGCTGCCAAAATCCGCCTGCGGCCCCGGATGATGATCGCCCTGGCTATTATCTTCGGCTTTATTCCTCTGGCCCTGAACCTGGAAGAAGGGGGCGAGATGCTCCAGCCCATGGCAGCCGGGGCCATTGGCGGCCTGGCCTTGGGTTTATTCGTGGCTCTTTTTTTAATGCCATGTCTCTATGTGTTGTTTGAACGGAGGCAGATAAAAGAAGCATGAAAAATAAGGCAATTTTCCTGATAATCATTACTGCTGTTATCTGGGATTTCCTGCCGGTTTCCGTAGCTTGGCCCCAGGGCGGCTGGAAATGGCGCAACCTGAAAGAGCGGGGCACGGGGTTGGGTCGGCTTTACGATCCCCAAACCATGGAAACTATCACCGGCAAGGTGACGGCCTTGGACAGCGTTGCTGCTCGGAAGGGTGGAGCATACGGTTGGCGCCGGGTTACTTTAGAAACCAATCAGCAAGAAATTTCCGTCATCTTGGGTCCGTCCTGGTACCTGGACCAGCAGCAAATCGCCTTTACCCCTGGTGATATCCTGGAAGTCCGTGGGTCCCGAATCACTTACGAGAATGTATCTTGCCTCATGGCAGCTCAGGTGAAAAAGGGGAAAAAAACTCTGAAGTTGCGCAATAAAGACGGTTTTCCATTATGGGGCGGTTCGAGGCAACGGCAATGAAGAGCGAACTAGAGGGTCAAAAGAGCCGCAGGGCAGTTAAAGCATTACTTGGCGGCGTGCTTTTTACCCTTTGTCTGCAATTTTTTGCTGGGCCGGTTAACGCCAAACTCGCGCCTGAAACCAGGATGCCGGAATATAAGCTACAGGTTGCCTTCGATATCCCCCAGTCTAAGATGAAGGGAAAAGCAACCATCATTGTCCCAAAGGGGCGGCGACTCAACATTTATTTTGATGAATTAGAGGTCCTGAATCTCAAGGTGAACGGCCGGTCTCTTGAACTGAGAAAATTACCTGATCCCACGGAATTTGAAGTGGCTGGCGGAGTTATCGAGATAACCTACGAAGGCGTCTTTAAGAATCCGGAAACAAGCATTATTGATCAACAAGGCATCATTTTGCGAGATATCTGGTATCCATTGGTGGCCGGGCCTTGCTTGTACACTTTGTTCGCCACTTTGCCCGCTGATTATGAAGCACTTTCCGAAGCGAATTATATTACCAGATCTCCGGGCCAAGGAACTGTAACATTTCGCTTCGAGTTTCCCCATCCCCTATCTGATTCGGACGGCTTAACTTTCTCGGCTTCACGCCGGTATCAGGTTTCCCGGACAGATTACCGGGGGATCGAGTTATCGACCTATTTATTTCCCGAAGATCTTAGACTGGCTGAGAAATATCTAGATCAGACCAGGAAATTTTTAGAGATTTTCGAGCGTTTACTGGGCCCTTACCCCTATCGCCGCCTGGCCATCGTGGAAAGCTTTCAGCCTTCGGCCTACTCCATGCCAACCTATATCCTCATCGGTCGGGAAAAGCTCGAGCTGGATGAATTGGCTACCTCCACCCTGGCGCATGAGATCCTCCACCAGTGGTTTGGTAACTCGATATTTACCGATTTTGATCGAGGTAACTGGAATGAAGGGCTTACTATCTATCTGGCCGATCACTTCTTGGAGGAGGAAAAGTCTAACGGCTGGCAGTGCCGCCGCCGCATCCTTTCCAACTTTAAAACGCACGTTAATTCTCAAAACGAAATTCCTCTCCGGAAGTTTTCCGAACGTGAGGACGATGTCACCCGGTCGGTAGGTTACGGCAAATCGGCTATGGTTTTCCATATGCTTAGACGACATGTCGGAGACGAAGCGTTTTTCGCGGCTATTAGAGATTTCGTGCAGCAACATTCCTTTCGGATGGCCTCCTGGGATGACCTGAAAAAAACCTTTGAAAAAAGGACAAATCAACAATTGTCCTGGTTTTTTAGGCAATGGCTCAACGGTGTGGGGTTGCCGTCCATACATATAGAAGATGCCAAGGTGCACAGCTTGGGAAAAAATTTCCGAGTCACTGTCAATCTTAAACAAATTGGCGGCCTATATAAGCTGCGGGTCCCTATTATCTTTTACCGAGATCAGGTTTCACAACAGTTTTGGATAAACTTGAATAAGAGAGGGGACTCATTTTCTTTCTTGCTGGACTTCCAACCGCACGAATTAGTGATCGATGAAAACTTTGAAGTTTTCCGTAGGTTAAGTCTTGAAGAAGACCCAGCCACGTTTAAGCGACTCATTACAGCCAGCCGGGAAGTGCATGTTCTACCGCCTGTCCCACAAGATATCTTTGATGAAATCCGGGCGGCGTTCCAAAAGAAGGGTATCGCCCTTAAAATAGACAGGGGTGATGCCGGCAGCAGCACCCGCCCACGCCCTCCGGCGGTCCTTCTCCTTGGGAGGGAACACCCGTTAATTCCCAGCTTCTTCGGCGACCTTAAGATCAATGATCAGGGATTCAGCGCGGTTATTCGAAAAAGTCCATATTCTCCCAGGCATCTGGTGGCGGTTTTTCATGCTTCCGATCCAAAGGAGGTGGAAGACTCGCTCAAGGAGATGTTTTTCCGTCAATTTTTTAGCGAGTATGTCTTCCGTGGAGGTAGACTTCTTTCTCGCACCCTCCAGGAAACCGAAAGGGGCATGAGGATAAAGCTCGCTGCCCGCAAAGCAGAGGCCAAATAGGGTGTCGCAAAGGACCTGCACTTTTCTATCCCGAAGGTTGACTCCCTATGGGGACTGCCTATGGTCAAGCTTATCCGTCGCTGACTGAGTGAGGAGAAAAAGCGCTTTAGCCTTGGCTTTATTGGTCAAGGCTTTCTGCGCAGGGAAGAATACTTGAGTTTAAATGATTTTGGGGATTTATGGATAGTCATTCCTGGCACTATTATTATAATTGTAACATAATGAGTCGTAAGATTGGCATCTGGGGCATTCTGGCCATCATCATTTTTGCCTTTCTTTTTTTGGTATGCGCTCCCGGCTTTGCCGCCCTGAAACCGCCTCTTAATACTCCGGAATACCACCTCCAGGTTTCCTTTGACATTCCCCAGAAGAAGATTCGTGGTCGGGCAACCATCCTGGCCACTTCGGGCCGGAAGCTGATCATTGACCCCGGCGAACTTCGCATTCTGGAGCTAAAAAATAACGGCAAGAAGGTCACTTTGGAGCGCCGCCAGGCAGGTGAGGAGATTGTGCTGGTTCCTCGTGGTCTTGTAGAGGTGAGCTACGAGGCTGCCCTGGAAAAAACCGATCGAAATATCATCGATGATCGGGACGTTATCCTCTTGGGGATGTGGTATCCCCAGGTAAAAGGCTTTTGCCGGTTTAACCTTGCCGCCACCTTGCCGGCCGGATATCTGGCAGTTTCCGAGGCCAACCACATCACGCAAAACGACAAAGGCGGCGAAGTAGAGTTTGTCTTTGATTTTCCTGATCCCAGAGAGGAAAGTGACGGCGTCAATTTTATCGCCTCCAAGCAATGGATAGTTTCAAAAGAAACCTTCCGCAACATTGACTTGGTCACATATCTTTTCCCGGAGGAGGCGCACCTGGCTTCCCGCTACCTGGAGCGGACCAGGCAGACCCTGGCCAATTATGAGCAACTTCTGGGTCCTTTTCCTTATCGGCGGCTAGCCATCGTGGAGAATTCCCACGATAAAACCAGGGCCATGCCTTCTGCCATCTTAATAGATAAGAAGGTCTTGCAACAGTCAGAAGTAGAACGGACACCTTTAGATCACGAAATCGTCCATCAATGGTTCGGCTGCGCTGTGACCTCGGATTATGACCGGGGCAACTGGTGTGAAGGGATGGCCAGTTATTTCGCCGACCACCTGCGGCAGGAAGACCAAGATTATATCCAATTGAGGCAACGCCGCATCCTCTCCTGTTTCCAGGGTATTATGCAATGGCACCGGGAGTTTCCTTTGCGCTCTTTCCAACAACGTTTTGATGATGCCTCCCGGGCTGTCGGTTATTGCAAAGGGGCCATGGTAATACATATGTTGCGCCGCCAGGTGGGTGATCAGACTTTTTATGAAGCCATCAAGCGTTTCTTCCAGGCCAACCGCTTTGCCGTAGCTTCCTGGGATGACTTGCAGAAGTCCTTTGAGGCCCAAAGCCAGCAGGACCTGGCCTGGTTTTTCCGCCAGTGGGTAGAAGATATTGGTCAGCCGAGGATCAGGATTGACAAAGCTATCCTCCAAAAAGCAGACCAAGGATTTAAGGCGAACCTGGCCCTGAGCCAGGAAGGCCAGGTCAAACGGCTCAGTCTACCGGTGCGCTTCACCGGTCCACAAGGCAGTCGGAGTTTTACCGTGGACCTCAACCGAGGAAAAGCAAACTTTTCCTTTCGATTGGATTTTCAGCCGTTAGAAATGATCATCGATGAGAACTACGATGTTTTCCGTAAATTGGCGCCCTTGGAAAATCCTCCCACTCTGGAGCGGTTGCTGGCCGATCGGAACGTCTGGGTAATTCCCCCACCGGGCCAAAGAGAGCCTTACCGTCAGGTTATCGACAAATTGCACTCCCGGGGCGTCCGGATCAAAGAAAACCTGCCTCAGACCCAGTTTAAATCAGCTTCTCTGATCATCTTGGGACGGGACAACCCCTTGCTCAAGCCTCTTCTGGGTGAAACCGACCCACAGAATTGTCCCATGATGTTAAAAGTGCGCCGTAATCCCAGGTCTTCAAACCATTTGGTGGCAGTTGTTAACGCTGCTGCTGAGATTAATGCTGCTGCCGTCGACAAAATCTTTGCTTCCCCTTTTTACAGCACCTACTGTATTAAAGGGGAAAACCAGGTCTCCCAGACCCTGGCCGATATCGAGCCCGGCATTCGGCTGCAGTCTGATCAACTTTAAATTGGTGCGGGATTCTGCGGCAACCAAGGGAACAGTAGGATAGAGCAACC